>Ga0116231_10007993_pt1 | contig 18857 bp, 11 predicted proteins | sample S1TSphgellanicum_2_FD_89695 | JGI IMG/M metagenome (GOLD analysis project Ga0116231, IMG submission 89695) | Host-associated microbial communities from peat moss isolated from Minnesota, USA - S1T2_Fd - Sphagnum magellanicum MG | ecosystem: Host-associated > Plants > Peat moss > Unclassified...
GAATTAAAAAAATTAGTTTATTTTTAAAAAATTAATTTAAAATTTAAAAATATAAATTTAATTTAAAATTTTTTGTTAAAGCGTTTTTTTTTTTTTTTGAAGTTTTTGATTCTTTAATTGTTTTGTTAATAATCGAGGTAGAAAAGAAAAAAATGAGAAAAAGAAGGGAAAAATAAGGGCGAGAGGGCAAGGAAAGATTTGAGGGGCGGAGGGGAGGATTTCGGGCAGGGCGGAGGAATCGTAGGAGGAGTGCAGCGAAGGCGAAGTAGAAATTTTCGCTGTCACGGTTCGCCAGCGGAGAGGACTTACGCGGGCGATTTGCGCCGTGGGTCTTGGCGAAAACGAAGTCGTGCGTCTTCATGTGCGCGGGCCTTCTATTTGTGCCATTTCTCTCTTGCAATCAAGCTTGGAGCTTTTGGTTTTCTGTCTCTTGCTTCTTGGCCTGAGCAGCAGTTCCTAATAAGAAGAGACAAAATTGGGTTTGTTGGGGGTGTAATAGCCCCGGATGATGTCTCCACCTTCGAGAGGGGATGTGAGGAGGAGGAGGAGGAGGATCCATGAAATGTTGCTATTTTGATGTCTAAGATACCCAAAGCCCATTTTGTTTTGGGCTTTGAAGAAGTGATCATTTGTTTCCATGAAGCTGATTTGGGTTTTGTTGGAGAGTCATCGGTTTTGTTGTTAGCTCCTGCTGCTGCTGCAACAACTGGGTTGTCTTTTTTTTCTTTTCTCTTTTGTTGGGAGAGAAATGCAAGGTGAGAGTAGGAGGTTGTTAGGGAGAGATATTGTTGCAGAGGAGAAAGTGGTGGTGGGAGGACCAGTAGCAGTTGTGACAGGAAGGACGGGAGGAGGAGGAACAACAACAGGGAGAACAACACAAGGAGTGAAGCGAGAATGGCTCCCCTCATTCAAGCTCAGCAGTTTGCTTTTCTTTTGTGTGTTTCTTGGAGCTGGAGTGCTGGGGGGAGTGGTGGTGAGTCTTCATATGATGGGGTTTCTCAAGACACAGGGACTCTACTTCAGTCATTTCTATAGTGCAATGCCAGAGAGTAATGTGATCAGCAGGACAAGATATGAGGTCTCGTTGCCCAAAGATATGCCAGATGAAGAGCTTCTGTGGAGAGCATCAATGGCACCCATGCGACCTGGCAATCCCTTTGGAAGAACCCCTAAAATAGCCTTCATGTTCTTGTGTGTGGGACCCTTGCCCCTTGCTCCTGTCTGGGAACAATTCTTTCTAGGTCATCGAGGTTTGTACTCCATCTATGTCCATGCACACCCCGACTTTGTGCCCGAGATACAGCCTTCATCAGTGTTCTACGGGCGCCATGTTTCAAGCCAGGTGGGTAGGGTTCATCAACAAAGGAGAAAATCCACCATGCCTTCTTGAGGATCGGTATTGTGGAAAACTTGCAAACCCTGAAAATTTCAGAACTCTGGTTCTCTAGATTATTGCTACCTGCAATTGATACATAATACGCATATGCACAATTGTGTTGCTTATGTGTTTATGTGTGTGTGTGTGTAGTAGACAACATCACGGCATGTGTTTGCCCTAAGAGCATCTCCAGCAGTGCTCAGTATGTGACCCTGCAAAAAGATTTCTCACATCCAAGTTTAGTTATTTACTTTTCTCCAACCCCACCCATAAACTAGATCTGGGACTGCAAATAGGTGGGAGACTACTAATAGCAACCCACCAGGACCGATCAAACTATCGAGCCAATCAGCAGCAGCTGTTAGGTGTTGCTGTGCCTTTTACCAGCCTAATCATAGCTATCTTGCTGAGCCAAACCAGCATGTTTTGACTTTTCTTCATCCAATTTTAATTTGCAGGCTCACCTACTGAGCACTGGTGGAGTTGCTCTCAGTCTACCATAGAAAATCTTGGTAGAGGAAGAGTGGATGTAGCTGCTGCTGCTGCAGCCAATCATCTTGACTGAATGTCACTCCAGTATGTAGGTTTCTGTGTGTTGATTCCATTGAGGCTCACATTGGAAGATTGTTATCTCTCCTGGTCTCAGTCCTCAATTTTGAAGCCAAACTCTATCTAGCATCGTTGTCTACTACTGCATCTTGACTGTTAGTCCCTGATGTGTGGTTTTTAATCCATCATGTGCTGCTGTTGTGTAATGTGGAATGCAGGAGGTGAAATGGGGTGATATCTCGATTATAGATGCAGAAAGGCGGCTGTTGGGTAATGCGTTGTTGGATCTCTCAAATGAAAGATTTATCCTTTTTTCCGAAACTTGTGCACCAGTTTTCAACTTCACTTTCACATATGAATACCTGACAAAAGCACCACAGAGCTTTACAGCAGCATATGATGACCCAGGGCCATATGGTCGTGGGAGATATCTCCCAGGTATGTTGCCAGAAATCTCGATTGACCAGTGGCGAAAAGGGGACCAGTGGTTTGAAGTGAAACGCAAACATGCCATTGCGATTGTTGCAGATATCAAGTATTATCTTAAGCTGCGGGATTATTGCAAGCCCAATTGCTATATTGATGAGCATTACATTCCAACGATGTTGTCTATAGAGTTCACAGCTGAGCTTGCAAATAGGAGTCTGACTTATGTGGACTGGTCAAGGGGAGGGTCCCATCCAGCCATGTTTGGTAAAGAGGATGTCACGGTGGACTTTCTCAATCAAATCAGAAGTGGCCGCAATTGTCCTGATATTGCGCAACCAGGCCGTGCGTGCCACCTATTTGCTAGAAAATTCTCACCAGGGTGTTTGGAACCACTATTGAAGCATTCTTTCTTCCCTTAATTTTATGGGTTTGTATGTCCTTCTCATCTGTGTCTGCTCAAAATGGGGTCACCACCAGGCCGTTCCTTTTTTGCTAATGTATCTTTTGGAAATTGTTGTAGATGATTTTGGAAGCAATGTACAATGCCATCCAGTGTGGTTTCCATTTTACCCAGTTGGTGACTGAGAAATCATCAACTGACTTTTGTAGTTTGATTCATGTTTTTGAAAGTTCCATACCTGAACTGATTACGTCTATGTGAAGAGTTGGCACCCTGAGCTTTTTGTAATTTCACACAACTAACCCAACTGATTCAGCCTCACATTCGTACCCATTCTTCTTGTTGCTGGAGGATATAAGGATACCTGAATTTTAAGCTTTATCATTGTTCTTTCGGTATCATGTTTGTCAAAGTTATGGGCCTTGGTGTACAGCTTAATAGACTGAAACTTGGATCCAGCAATTGGTAAAGCTAGAACTCAGACTTTCGAGTTTGTAGGAAACCGGGGTGGCCTGCAGACTGCAGACTCTTTCACCCTGCTGTCAGGTTTTAGGCTTAATGTGAGAGGCAGAGGAATTCAGGTTATGGGTTTTGTAATGTTAGGCTCTTCAGGAAGAAGTGAGCTGTGGATACCATTTTTTCAAGGTGATTGATGCAAATTTCAATCTACACATTCAATGCAAGAACTGGAGAGACATAGTCCGAGTGTGCCAGGGAATTTTTGTGGGACAGTACACAGTACCCAAATCATGAACCTTTCTGTTGTGGTGGGGGTTGTGGACGCAAAGGTAAAGAATAGAGCTTAGCCTCTTGACAAAATCTCAGCCGACATTTGGGTCGTTGTGTAAGAAAGTTTTTAAACTGGCGATTATTTGAAATCTTTGTGCAAGAAAAAGAATTGTCATGTTCTTTGTAACATATCATGAAGAAAGGAACTTGTCAAATGGAGGGTGGTTTTTGCAGCTAGATTGTCAAAACCAATAGAATATGTGTATATGACCCGTCAAGCAAAAGGTTAGCATTGACCTTCACAAAACAGCAGAAAGTTGCAAAGTTGTCAGTTGTATAGATGAAGCCAATCGGTATTAAAGCAAAGTGAGCAAAGGTCTGATAGGAACACTGAACTTCATGCATGGGGACCACTGACAAAATGACAAAATTTTGACAGTGATCCCTGGAAAATACCATGCATGCACTTTAATGTTGTGATTGTGAATTTTCATGAGTTTGTGTTGTTGGATCAGCTACACCCATACTTGGCACTTGGCCCTGCAATAATATTTCTCACATCCAAGATTTTGCCCATTTTCATGTTTCACAAGCCCCACCCATGTACATGATACTAGGATTGTAAAAGTCAGAACCTATTAATAGCAAACCACCTTGACGAATCAATTTAGGCATCTAGCCAATAATGAGTCTGTGTTAAATTGTGTAATGACTTTGGCTAGCCTCAACAAATTGAGTCAAAATGTTGAGCCATAGCCATAGCCATTTTACTGAGCTTGTTGAGAGCAAATTTTTATTAATCTTCATCCAAAACATGATGTGCAATGCGTCGATGGAGGCGCTCTTGAGTAGCTTGCATATATTATTGAAGTATTTCATATCTTCCAACCAATCTTCTGATTCAATCTTGAGCAAGAAGCTTACACCACTTCATGCTACCACCAACAAACAATGGTAATTGTAAGAGTAGAGGGTATGTAGACAACGGACAAAGGTGATGGTGATGAAGAAATACCACACAAGGATAAGGAGACTCAAAAATGGCTCTCACTTTTCAAGAGAACCTCCAATCATGGTTCTGACTCCTTTTTTTTTAATTTGAAAGAACCCCCAGTTCTGTTTCAAAGATTTAAAAGTCTTGATAGAGCCTTTGGTTCAGTTCTGGAGTTAGTTCTTCACATTTCAAGGGTAAAGGGTTTACCCTAAACCCTAAATGCCTAAACCCAATTTTTTTGAAAAAAATTGCACACTCAAGAACATGGTCCAAAAGCAAGAGTTACATGACTAATGCCAATCCCACCCCTACCCAGCCCCAAATTATTATTCAAAAAAATGTCATTGTTATTAATCAAAACCCTATTTTATTTTTTCCAAACCAACAACTTAGCCCAATAACAAAAAGTAATTAAATAATTAAATAAATAAATTCAGAATTGATACCTGATTAAAAACAATTTTTTAGGTCGATCCCAATTTTAGTTTTTGTTTGATTATCAGTTCAATTTTGGTATTGAATTTTTTTAAAAAAATTTAGAACTGGTGGTATGGGTACCCAATAATCGGTTCAGCATTCAGGATTGGAATTGGCCCTCACTACCTCGGGCTTTCTAAGTTAAAGCATCTAGGCCTTCACTAATATTTCCCATATTCGTTATTTACTTATTCACATATCCTATGCCCCACCCAAAAACTTGAAAGTGGGTGGGACATTAAAAAGTGGGAGACCACTAATAACAAAGCAAGTGCACCAATTACATAATTTAGCCAATCAATAGCCGTAGGAGACTATGTCACAAGAACCAATCTAACAAATCCACAATAAAATTTAAATTGTGTAGAGATTTTCACCAATAACAAAAAAATAAAAAATCTAAAAAATAAAAATCATAGTTATCCATAGAGTAAAGAACACAGCCCTCAAACCCTGAGTTTGAAAAAAAAGAAAAAAAAAAAAAAAAAAAAATTGCCCAAAAAAAAAAAAAAAAAAACATTAGCAGCATTAAGGGGGTGATTGAAACTCACAAAACTGAGGATGAAACTGAGAGTTTCATCCTGTCTTTCCATTTTCCTGAGCGCCTCCACTACTGCTACATATATTTTCAGTGCTCCTAACAAGACAACTATTATAATTAGTTCGAACCTTGTGCATTAATCTTTGAACGTTGTGCATTAAATGCACAACCTTGTTTAATGATTGTGCATTAAATCTTGTACACTGTACCTTGGGAACTTAACCCGAGTGAAAGGTTTGATCTCACTCGAGTCTCAAATATATATATATTTTTGAATCCGGTTCTCATACAAGTGAAAATTAGTGATCAACGGTTCAATTAGGATATCATTAAAATTGATCCTTTGAATGTTTTAAATAGGGATAACCGGATGATACCCAAGGGCATTTTTTATACTCACTCACCACTGGTTACCACCATGGGAAATCGGTGGCGGGGATGACCCATCTTACCTCCATCTAAACCTATAATGGTAATGAACATGCTTACCACCCACATACCATGTGCCGGTTAGACGAATGGTAGTTACCATTCCCACACACACAAAAAAAAGCCTTGTGAAATCCAGTGGAAATTGGTAACCTACTTTGAACCATATAACTCATAAGTGAGTGGTAAGCTTGTTCTTGCCTTGTAGCACTACAAACACTAGAACACACACTTCAATGCAAGGCAAGTATGTAACATGTACTGTTTTATATCACCAATTTTGCAATGAATTTGTTTGATTTGCATACAAATAACTTCCATATGAATTGGATTCTTAGGAGGAAGAATTCGATCAAGAATTGCCAAAACACACTTCAGTTCAAATGTACAGTAAAATCCACATTCAAGTATTGATCATTCATTGCAAATTACATTATTCAATTGAGTGAAGACTTTGTGGTAATCTTGATTACAATTTGAAACATAATATGATTTTCTCACATTTTGTGTAGATCAAGAAACAATCATATTGTCATCATCTAGTAGTGACACCAACAATTTGTAAAAACAAGGGAAAATTTGAAATTTGTCGATTCCTCAAATGAATGCAACATCCTTTGAATAGAGGTTGCCAACTAAATTGGGAACTTGAAGAAGAGGTCTTGGCATTTGTGCAAGTGAAGGGTAATGAACATGTACCGACCCTTGGCCAAATCCACCTTAGGGAGACCATGGAATTTGTTTTCAGTATGTTGAACCAAAAAAAATTTCAAATGTAATTACTGAGACTAGATATTTGAATCACCATTGTAGGGTCCAACCACTCTGATAGGAGCCAACCCACCCCCTTTAGACCTATGCTTTTTAATTGTTGTTTAAAAAAAATTTGAAAAATTTTCAATATTATTATTATTTTAAAATCTTCAAATTTTTGTTAGTATTATTATGTTAAGGTTTATCTTAAAAATTTGGAAAACTCATATCATGTAAAAAAAAATTAAATTTTGATTTATTTGTTTTTATTGCTTAATTATTGTTTAAAAACATTGATTACATAACATAAAAAATTAATTTAATATAAATTTATAATATATATTATTTAAATATAAATAATGCATTATTTAAACACAGAAATTGTGAGCATGACTTTTGTCTCTAAACAACATGAACAAACATACAATATTTATGTTAAATAATACAAATGAATGAATGACATTTATATCTATTTTATACAAACTTATAAAAATAAATTTTGCACAATTATTATTATTAAACCATGACCCATGAAATTTATGATGATAGATATATATATATATATATATATATACAACATGTACATGTATTCATCATTCATACAAAGGTTGTGCTAACAACTAAGATAACTCATCAATCCATTCCAAGCTTGCACATCCAATCTTTCACTTGTAGATCAACTTGTTGCATGTTGTCTTGTGACAATTTGTATTACATTCTTGTTCATTGCCATTTGAATGTTTGACCAATGTCATCTTATGTAATGTAGGCTAGGTAGCTATGTAAATACATAGTTATGCTAAGGAAGTAAGTAAATAGGTAAACTAGGTAGGTAAATAACCTAGTTAAGAAGATAGTCTAAATAAGTAGGTATGTGAACTAAGTACATAGGTAGGTTAAATTAGGTGTGCTAGACTAGGAAGGTGATTAAGCTAAATAAATAGGTCGCTAGGCTAGATAGTTAGGTAGGTAATTTCAAATATAATTATGACCTAGAACTAAGGATAACCAATCTAATTAGAATTCATCATTTTTCAATTTAACGGCCCCAATGAATTCCACAAAATTCTATGAAATAATCTTCTGATGATGATCATACACTTTGTTCATAGTGACCCAAAATCTCTCTTGAACATGAATTTCTGAGACCTTAATGTCATGGACTGGTCGAGCCCCAAGTCCATTATGCCCGCATTGCCAAGCTTTGCCTTAGTGGGTTTGCTTGGTGCCTTACCCAACATACTAAGAAAGGCTCTACCATTCCGTAGTACATAAAGGATTTTGTGGGCTAATTCCACACACTTTTCAAGCATTTTTAGATTGCTGAAGAAAGCCCTTCTTGCAAAAACTGCTGATTTTGACATAAATTAAAAGCTGGCTAGCTCTAATCTTAGCAGAATCTGCCCTCAAAACTTCCTTTATGCTATGTAACGTGTCCCATAGGGCACATTTTGCACCTAGTTTGTCTTTAGGTCTCAGCCTCTTGGCATTGCTCTAGAGGCTTCCTAGGATGCAGAATGTGGCCTAGGGGAGCACCTTATGTAGTGCATAATCTGCCACCCCGGACCATAATGTTCAGATTTTGGACTCCTAGTCCATGGTCCCTTTGAAAATGAACCAATTGATTTTCCACTCCAAATTTGTGTCATGTAGGTTTAGCCTCAATTTGCCACTTTTCTGGTCTTGGACCCTCATCTAAAAGGCCATGGGTCCCTATTTAAGGCTCTCAACCAATAGGATTGCTCAATTTCATTGGACGCTGGACCTTAGACGCTCATCTAAAGGCCATGGGCCCAATTTATGGCTCTCAACCAATAGGATCGTTGGATCCTCATCTTAAAGTCAGGGGGTCCAATTTATGGCTCTCAAACAAGAGGATTGCTCTATTTCATTGGATCCTGGACCTTAGACTTCATCTAAAGGCCATGGGTCCAATTTACAGCTCTAAACCAATAGGATAATTGGACCCTCATCTAAAGTCCGGGGGTCCGATTTATGGCTCTCAAACAATAGGATTGCTCTACTTCATTGGACCCTGGACCTTAGACACTCATCTTAAAGGCCATGGGCCCCTATTTATGGCTCTCAACGAATAGGATTGCTCTATTTCATTGGACCCTGGACCTTGCTTGGACCCTCATGCCCTAAGTAGTTAGTAGGCGTTGCCTCTTCCTCGGCAGGCCGGCAGGAGAAGAAGGAGAGAGAGCGGCGATCAAATGCCGGAGTTGCGAGTCGAGCGAACGTGTCAGCATAACGTTGGATTGCTGCAGAGACTGATCCCGTCGTGGCAAGAGGCGAGTAGAGATCATCTATATTGACTACACGCGTCAGATGTTCGACGTGCGAGACGACGTTCCGGAAGCTCCTGGACTCCCCTTCCCGCCGTGCCGTTCCTCCCCGACCACCTTTGAGTCCTTAGTCCTTACGCGTGTCGCGCTCAGTGTTTGACACACTGCTTCTCCCTCGCATGCGTTTCTGTATGGTTTCTCTTCCTTCCTTCCTTCCTTCCTTTGTTTTGCTTTATATCCCTCACTATCGATCAATGTTTCCGTATCCACAACAACGACTTCCGTGAAAAGAGTTTGCAAAAAGATTTCCTCTAAAGATTTGATTGATTTTCACTGTGTTCGGTTCTCGTTCTTTTGATTTGTTTCTTGTTTTCTGGACCTACTCATTCTCGTTGCTCTTCTTTCACTGCTTCGGTTTCTTGCTTGCTCTCTCTGTTTGAAGGGAGTTCCGATTCGGTGCAAGTGAGTTTGTTGATACTTATCCAGGTTTCGGTTCTTTTTTTTTTGGTGCGAACAAAGGAAGATGGCCAGTCAGAATTCGTCTGTCAATCAATCTGCTTCCCAGGGGTAAGAGTTTTGGTTTCTGGAAGGACTTGCATGCATAGGGAGATGGAAGGAATGCATGAATGGAACCCGATTTGCAAGCGTTGTTGTGTTTGGAGGTGTAATTGTGATATTTTGTTGGTGAGATTCGATTTGATTTTGGTGGAATGGATTATTGTGTTTCGCGGCGCAGTGTGGAGCAGGCGCAGAAAGGTGCAGAGAACGCGAAGGAGACCACTTCCAATCTGCTGTCGAATACTGCGCAGACTGCGGGTGATGCTTACAATACTGCCAAGTCGAAAGTCTCGGAAGGAGTTGCGGCGGCACAGGATTACGGAAATCAGGCTGCTCAGACTGCCAGTGACAAGGCCGCTGGTGCCAAGGACAGTTCTGGTCAAGTAAGTGCCTAGTTTGTGTTTCTCTCAATTCTTCGCTTCATTTGCGACGAAATATGTGTCTCGGTGTTTTGAGGATTTCAGGATCTTCTCCGATCCTGTCTCCGAGATTGTTTTCTTGGATTGTTTGGGTTTGATTCTTTTTGCAGTTGTTGCGATCGATTACGAGCAAGAGTTGTTTTCTTGTGCAGGTTGCAAGCGATGTACAAGGCGCATCGAAGCAGGGATACCAGAGCGCCGCGGACACTGCCGGCAATAGCGCACAGCAAGGGAAAGGTTATGTGCAGCAATTGGTAGATTCGGTGTCAAAGACAGCTGCTTCTCTGAAGTCATCAGTCGTCGGTAATGCCAACGCTGCGAAGGAGACTACGTCCTCGACCGCACAGCAAGCGGGAGATCAAGGCTCTGAGAAGGTCGGTGAAACTCAGGAAGCGCTGAAGAACTTGTCCCTGACGGCACAGGAGAAGGCAAGCCAAGGTACACAGCAGACGAAGGGTTATGTGCAATCCCTGACCGACCAGCTTGCGCAGACTGCGAATGCAGTGAAAGACGCAGTGGTAACAAACACATATCAAGCGAAAGACGCAGCCGTGAGCACTGGAAATACCGCAGCACAGAAGACACAAAAGACAACTGACGCTACGGCACAGCAGGCGACAGCAGCCAAGGATACAACTGTGGAAACTGCACAATCTGCATACAACACAGCAGCAGGTACTGTATCTGACGCATACAACACTGCAGTGAATCAGGCTACATCTGCCAAGGACACGGCAGTGAAAACTGCTTCCGATGCATACCAAAGCGCTGCACAGAAAGCTAGCGATGTCACGGATTACACTACTCAGACAGCTCAATCGGCATACGACACAGTTGCTAAGAAGAGTGGTGAAGCACACGGCGCTGCTGCCAACACTGCTAATGCAGCTGCTGATCAAGCAACAGCTGCAAAGGAGAGTACAGTGCAATCTGCAAATCAAGCCAAAGATGTAGCTGCATCGAAGGCAAGTGATCTGTCTGAGAATGTACAGAAAACAGGAGGTCTGGCAGCAGACAAGGCAGCTGGTGCTAAAGATGCAACCGTGAGTGCAACCCAAAACGGTGCTCAACAAGGGAAGAGTTTGTTGCAGTCAGTGGGAGACACATTGTGGGGTGTGAAGGATTCGCTTGTTGGCAAGGCCAACACTGCTGCAACAACTGCTCAAGAGCAAGCTACTCAAGCCAAAACTTCTGCTGGTGACGCCGTGCAACAGACAGCTGATGCAGCAGCTGCCAAGAGCAAGGAAGCAAAATGAACCGTAAGAGGGCCATGGAGCAGAATGTAAAGAGGTAAAAGCATCTCTAGAAAATGGGTTGCACATCTGTTTGCAAATCTGTGATCTGAGAGATAGCTTGAAGCTCGCACATAAAATTCTTGGGTTTGCAGATCTGGGTTTAGTAGGGTTTAGGGACTGAAGCTCGAAGATAAAATCTTTCTTCATCAGATTTTGTATACACCTTTGATTTTTTGGGGTTTTGCAGATTTATCTATCTCACACATGCAAGATTGTAAAAAAAATTGCTTATAAATCTCTGTGACCGTCTTGCTATGGGGAAAAACTGCATAATTGTTTTTGGGTTTACCTGAACTTGGCAGAAATGCAAAGCTTTTGTGCAAGTTGGGTTCTAAATTCGACTTATAGATTTGTTAAGAGCTCTCTTTATACCACCAGAAAGTATTTACAATAAATCTCCTAAATTGGTTTGGGAATTTGGTAAATCTCACTCCTGAATTATGTTCTTTTTAATAAAGTAGTACTTTTGCAACATCCAAACAATCTATATTGAATAAATAATTAATTTTGAAACTTTCATTCCAACAAATAAAACGTAATGAGGATTGAACATTCTATTTCACAAATTTTTAATATATGAAATGATTGTTTGAAAAGTTTTTTTCTTGAATTTTCAACATTTCTGAAAATAATATAAATCATATATAATTGGTGTTAAAATTACCAATGTTGAAGAACAGAAGAATATACTTTCAGCAAATGTCCGTCAATTAATTAAATAATATCGAAAGTATTTTATTACGTAAATGAAAATGATCCTCTCATTTTGGAAATGATTCTTCAGTTTTCCTTTGCAGAAAATAAAAATAAAAATTGAATATTGCATCATTTCTAAAATTGCATCAAGCAGCTATTAGTGTTGTCAAACGACTTATATAAGTGTTATTGGAATGTTGAGAAAATTTACAAAATTGAAGCATTAACTACCTTGGTTTAATTGCGAATCATCTAGGTTTATGACATTCATTCAACTCCCTTGTACTCCATTTGAATTTGAAACAACTTCATCTCCATGTTCTTTAGATGCATAATCATCCAAAAGCTCTCACATTAAAGATGTTTGAAGTGCAATAGAATCTTCTATATCCAATCTTGCATTTGGTTATATGTAAATTAAATCTCATTTGGTATCTTGCACATGTCCAAGTATATTTATCATCATTTTTCCTTGGAATGCTTGAATTACATTGTGGAATTCCTAGTTGAACTACCTTGGAAGATGGTGGTGATTGCAGATGGTGGTGATTGCATTATTCAATTATTAGTTCCCAATATACAGTGTGGGGGCTAACCCTTTCATGACAATCAAAGATTTTCTTGTAGTCAAAATTCAATTTGTTCCACTTATCTTTACACATTTTGTAATTGCAAGTGACTTTGAATCTTGTGAAATTTTGCAATTTTTGAACAAACTTATCACACTTATGTGTGGTAGGTACCATATGACAATGAGGATTGACCAATTCTTTTAGAGCAAGATGCTCCAATCTTTTGCATTGAATCGAAAAAAAAAACCTTAGATTGCTCCAAGTTATCTTATCATCGTAAAAAAGATCTAGCATATGTGTTCAACATTATTTGTCGCCTTGTAGTTTCTCTTGGTGTTGCATTCAATGTTCTTGTGTTTGGTGCCACATTCGGTGTTGCATTCATCATTCATGTGTTTGTTGATGCATTCCATGTCTTTATGTTTGCTGTTACTCTTGACATTGTTGTAATTGATCTTGAAGTTGCTCCATATGGCAATGCAAATGTTTTCAATTACATTTGACTAGGTGGAGTCCAGCCATATCTTCCCCTTGCCTTGCCTTTCCTTCTTCTTAATCTTATAGAATTATTTTGTTGGGATTAATTGTCCATCATTAAAAATTATGCACATCAACATGAAGCTCATACATCAAGCTTAGACACACATGAAAGATTCTTGGGAGAGCACAAAGGGACGAGCACGCAACACAAGCTTGATGATGGATTAGTAATCTATGATCCTTAGGTTCTAGATTGATAATTTGCCCTTAACATGCCAACCATTATTTGTGCAAAAATGTACAATATTTGAAAATTTTATTGAAATGTAAATAAATTACAATTTATGATTCCTTTATGATAGTTTATCACATTGTCATTCCACATCTATTACTTACAAAAAAAAACTAGTTTGTATTTGAATAGAGGTTGTAAATTATCAAGTTATCAATTGTGTTACCTACATGTGTGAAAGCAAATTCGAATCATCAAATCTACCAATTCCATTTGTCCAAACGAAACAGTTTCATGCCTACACACAACCTTATTATGTTGAACATTGAAAATGATAGTCCCTTTCTACCATTTCCATTGATCCTCTAAAAATTTCACAAACTTACTGATCCTTTACTTACACATCTAACTATTAATTCATTCAAGATAACTAAGCAAAAAAATTCAAATTATTAAATCCAACAATCTCATTAGTCATAACATTTTTTTTTCATACCTACACAAAAACCTATTCCACACCCTCTCTATATTAGTAGGTGAAAACAAGGTAAAATAAATGGCACATTCGTCTATGTTAAAAAAAATTACAAGTAGTTATGAAAAAAAATTAATGTATTGAAAATAGAAATATTATTTTGTACAATAATTAACATGATAATAATCTTTCATTTTATATTTAAAATATTGAAAAATCCTATCTTGAAAGTAGATTTAAATATAATTTAAAAAAATACATCTACTTGCACAAGATGTTTAATTATAAAAAATGAGTTACATGTAAATAAAATATTGATCTTTTAAAAAATTCAAGTTAATGAGGCTCTAAAATATACGTATGTTTTATTAAATTATGCATGTTATAATTATAATATATCAAAAAATTTATATGAAGTAGGTTTGAACACCATATTGACCTAGTCAATTTCAAACATACTTTTGATTTACTTTTATGATACCAAAGTTGTTTAAACTTTGTATTTAACTTTCCATAAACTAAAATGTAGTGACATATGTTTTCATACTTTTATTTGAAGATATTTTGAATTTATTTTTTTATGTCTATATCAAAAACTTTTTCATTTTAAAATTGGATTTAGGTGGATTATTATTTTTTAAAATTTACCTTGATGACACATTAGAAACTAATATTATAATTATTGTTTATAAGTACCCCTAGTTTATAATACCCCATAAAAATTTCATGCAACCAATGAAAAGGCTCAAAAAGGTCTTAGAAAAATTTAGAATTTTCCAAAAATATTGATGATGCGCCAATCAAATGATTTCTTCTGTTTTAAAAGAACAAAACTAGTGTGGATTCAGGGTTGAAATCTCTCAAACCTGAGGCACACCCATTGCTTTGGTACCATTCCAAAGCCCTCAATGCATGGAGGTGATTTCATAAAAAATTTGCCAGAAATCTACAACAGTGTCTGGTAAGTAGCCAAAATACAAAGGGATTTATAAAATATGCTTACTTTCACATCTGGTCTATAGCCAAATTTGGCTAAATCTTCTTGTGAATAATCGCCAGTTTGGCTACATCACAAAATTGAAAAAAACCAACCCTGCTTGTAACTCCCTATTTCCTTTAAAATCTTACCATCTTTTAATTTTGTTTGGGTTTTTTTCCAAAGTGGGGCAGGTATTAGAAATTGCACCAAACCCCTGCTGGGTATCAGGCCGGGTATCAAAGTCAATAATCATGATTATCAAAACATAAAATACTTGGTTTTGAAATATATAATCGTGGTTATAAAAAAAATCAAATACTTGGTTATTATATGTAATTGTGGGTCTCAATTTTTTAAAAAGCCAAATAACTGCCTAAATAACCACTGGGTCTTTCATGAAACCCAACAATACTTTGAAGTTTTTGAAAATACCCAGAATCGACGGTTCTTTGAATCTGAATAGACGGTTCTTTGAATCAAATTCATTTAAGGATTGTGTGTGTTAAATTCAACATATTTGATTTAATTACTTGCCAAAGGTGCATCATCTCATAAGAGAACCCAAGAGGGTGCCATATTTATTTATTTTTTGGGGTCTAGGGTTTATGAGTGCTACCCACAAAGAGTTATATTGTTTGTTCAATGCTTGTTTACTCTGGATAGAGAAAAAATTGCAACAAAAAGAAAAAGAAAAAATATTATTATGTTGACCTAATATCCTTTGAATTTTTGGATTTTGGTGATGCTTGGAATTTTTTTGGGAAGTCTCAACAAGTTTTCCATAGGAACTTTTCCAACATCTTGTTCACGACTGCATGAACGACCCAAAAGTTTTCCATACTATTTTTAATAGAATGGATTACCATCCCAAATGGGATTTAAACCCATGACCTAACCTAGTTTAAGGTTTAGGGTTTACAATGTGTTAATCAATGAGGATTTGCCATTTTGCAATTTATCTCTCAATTTTAAAATACAGTTGTGTTTATAATGGATGTAAAGTTGCAATGAGTTTTCACATTGCCAAATGAAACAGACAAAGAAGCAAGAAAAGGAACTCAAAAGAGAGAATTCACATCAAGCTTTGCACATAGCTTGGTGAAGGGACCAAAATTTCAATACTTGTGAGAGAGAGGGAGAGAGGGTTAAAAAATTCAAGGAAAGAAACAAAGGAAGAAAATTTGAATACTCAAGTCTTTTCTCTTCTATTCAATTACTTACTTTCAATACTTGCCATTTGGTCTGATTTTTCTGTTTTTGAAAAAAACTCCAATTTGCCATAATAGAAGGCAAACTCCTTACCTTATTACAATCATAATTTGGAGTTGTTTTGTCTTAGTTCTTGTTTCACATATTGAAAGAACAAAACAAGGAGTAAGAAAAGAGAAATAAAAATTCATGGCAAAACCACCGATAGTTGGGAGATCGATAATGGCGGTGGCATTATCGGAGGGTGCAAGAAATTGGCCATTTGTCTTTGGTTTTTGTGTCACTATTGGCATTGTTGTCAAGATGTCTATGGGGTTAAATCGTAAGTACCAACATTTTTTCTTCTTTTTGATGTGCTTTTTGTGGGTTGACAACCAAATCTTTGTGATATGAGGTGAAAAGACAAATTGACAATGGTGTCAACGGTAATCCAAGTTTTTATATCCTCAAATAATTTCATTTGATAACTTTGATAAAATGAATGGCTTCCAACTACAAGACTCATAATATCGACACAAATTCATGTGTGCATTATATCTTTCATGGTCAATCAATCTTGTGACACAAAATACAAAGATAAAATCACCATGGCATTGCAAGTGTTTGGATTTTCAAATACTTTCAATTGATCAATTTGTAATGTTGGAATTATGCAAGTAGCTCCAAATTATATAAATCATGGTGTTTGCACAAACTTGATTCTTTTTTGTTCTTGCTATGTGATCAATATCATAGCCAAATAAAAGTATCAAAGATAAATTAGGTCTTTTCCATATGAACATTGGACCAAAATGATAGTAATTTGCAAATCCATGATGAAGTTGTTAATCTTGAATCTCTTATTTGGTACTTTGCATAGTAAGAAAGTTTGATGCATGTTATTCATCAATATGTTGAAGACAATAATACAACAAACAAGAATTCACAACATCAAAAACCACATTTTACCTTGATCACCTTCTTTTGGTCTTTGTTGTGGTGCAATTCTTAATGGATTATTGAAATGTTTCTTTGAGTTTGGGTTTTGCAGCAACAGATGCCAAGAAATCACCATTCATCAATCTAGATGCACATAGGTATTGAAATTTTGTCCATTTTGATTATAATTGAACATAGTATGTCAAGTTACCCATAACCAATTGCTAATAATTTGTGTAATTCCAAACACATGAATACTATTTTCATGTGTTGATATATATTCTTAAAACAACCATGGATTTTGGATTCTTCCATTGTTTTGTAAAATATTGCAAGATGAATTGCAAAACTTCTTGGAATCGAACAACACATATTGTTTTTAAATACGAATACAAGAAAACATCTATGGGTTTTTTTTTGTTTATGACTAGACACACCATCAAAGTACATTATTGTTGTTTCTTTCTCTAAAATGTCGTTTCCAACAATCTCATGGTTTTTGAGATCATGATTGATTTCAATGATTAACTTATTTTGCAGATGAATCAAACTCTCAAAACAATCACTTGGTGAGATATGCATTGTGCAATTGAAATTTCTCAAATGGATGCCCCTTTAAAATCATTGACATGAGGTTTTCAATAGAAACATTGCCCCAAGATGAATGACTCCAATGTTATTGTGCTTGGATTTCATACAGTTCTTTAGAATTTTTCACGATCATGCTTAAATCTAGTCTCAATACTATGTGATATTTTCAAATTGGATGAAAGATGTGGACACTCTAAGGAGTTTTCAAGATTTCCGTAGTAACAAGTCCATATCATATGTTTATATTGCATCAATAGCTTAGTTAAACATGTTGTTATGAATATGTATGCAAAAGATGGTAAAGGACAACAATGATATATTTGTTTCTTTGAAAGATGTAATCTTCGAATACATCCCCATTTGCATGGTACATTTGTATCGATACCTTTCTCATATACATTCAAGGATTATATTCTTTTGCAATTGTCATTAGATAGTTACAAAATCATAATTAAAAAATTAAAAAAAATCAACAAAAAAGACTAAAATTTGGGATGGAGTTACAAGGACCACTTGATTGAGTAAGAATTGTTTTGTGAATATTCGTTAAAAAATAGATGTCATATGGTTATTGCAAGAAGTTAATCATGTATTTCAACATGAGGTTGAGAATGATATTGCAAAATGGTTAATGAATGTTTGTTGAAAATTGGGGAAAAAAATATTGATATTTGTGAAGGAAAAATTCTAAGGTGATGGGTGGTATACCAAAACTAAAAGATATACCTTTTAACAATATATGAATTGAAAATATGAAAAATAAATAAATACTAAATAGATTTCAAGAATCACAGTTGGCTTGCAATAATTAAAAAAAGAAAAGGAAAAATACATTTAGATAGCCAATTATGTGCTACAAACTGGATATTTACCCAATAAAAGATTGCTGCCTCCAATTGAGGCTCATCACTTGGGTTATTTTAACTCATGGGCTTTCATTTTGATTTCCCAAATAGGTACATATAAAAGCAAGAATATTTTTTTTCTTACCAATTTGGACATTTGAGTTTGCAAATTAAAACTAATTGAAAAATCTCCCAAAATTTGGGTTTTCTTAGGTTTTCTAAGGTCTTAAAAAAATAAATTAAAGTCTTTTTGACACTTGACTTGATTTCACATATCAAGTCTTTTCTTAGGTGGGCTGTAGCATTTTTACAAAAGTGCTCTTACAAGTGGCATTCTAGGAAGTGTTGTGTGGTTCTCACTTTAAATTTTTTTTAAAAAAGAAAATTTTAGGGAACACAATTTAAGAATCAACTTGGTTTTTTAGAAAATTTAAAGTTATTTTAGAGAATTAGACTGGGTTTTAGTTTTTTTTTAATTATATAAATTTATCCAGTTCTCATAGAAACAATTTTCAGAAATGTTGGTTTTCAAATGATGATTTTTTATGGTCATATATATATATATATATATACTAGTGTGAACCCGGTGCATAATGCACCCGTGCCCCCCCCCCCCCCCCC
>Ga0116231_10007995_pt1 | contig 18854 bp, 15 predicted proteins | sample S1TSphgellanicum_2_FD_89695 | JGI IMG/M metagenome (GOLD analysis project Ga0116231, IMG submission 89695) | Host-associated microbial communities from peat moss isolated from Minnesota, USA - S1T2_Fd - Sphagnum magellanicum MG | ecosystem: Host-associated > Plants > Peat moss > Unclassified...
CCCGTGGCAAGTCCCAACACCCAAGGGTGTCCCGAATGCTAAACTAACCCGATTTGGTTGGTTTTTGGATGCAGATTCACACGAGCTAAGTTAGTCCCTCTTCTTAGTCTAATCCATGGGCTCCTAACTCGACCTTCTACCCTTTTTAGAGTTGGAAGCTGGGAGTGTGCTACCAAGTCTCAACTTTCCGCAACTTGACTTTGTGAAACCCTCAAGTGGGTTTCACCCCGTGACTTGGGAGCGCGTCACGCCTTCTTTGGACAATTCTTTGGTTTCAAATAACATTTAATTTTTATATTACATGCATAATAAAGCTTAGGGGGAGGATGTGGATAAGATGGCAAAATAAGGATGTGGAGTTCATGAGGTTGCTTGCCCAAAAATGTGGGAACATTCAACCTTCAATTGTTTTTGTTTGGATTGTTTGTGGTCTTTGATCATTGTTGTTTTTGTATTTTAATCTAGTTTCTTGTTTTGAGTAAGGTTGCATGAGTATGGTTGCATTCAAATTGTGGTTTTTGAATCATTGATATTTTTAGTTTTGAGTCAAAATGTTTGAATGTGGGGACTTATGCAATGTAATTGTTTGTGGGACATATGGATTTTGAATTTGTTAAATCTTGCTAATTTATGTTGTTGGGTGTACTTGGGGTTTTGGAATGGGCATGCAGTTGTTCTTGGGACATTTGAATTTTGAGTTTGTTAGACCTTGCTAATCTATGTTGTTGAGTTGTTGTTGGGTGTACATGGGTTTTGAGAATGGACATGCATTTGTTCTTGGGACATATGGGTTTTTAGTCTATTAGACCTTGCTAGTCTATGTTGTTGAATTATTGTTGTTGGGTGTACATGTGTTTTGGAATGGGCATGCAGTCGTTCTTGGGACATATGGATTTTAAGTTTGTTAAACCTTGTTAGTTTGTGTCGTGTTGAATTTTGTTGGGCGTACTTGGGTTTTGGGAATGGGCATGCATTTGTTGTTGGGACATATAGATTTTGAGTTTGTTAGACATTGCTAGTTTGTGTTGATGAATTATAGTTGGGTGTACATGGGTTTTGGGAACGGGCATGCATTTATTCTTGGGACATATGGATTTTCAATTTGTTACATTTTGTTGGTTAGTGTTGTTGTTGGGTGTACATGGGTTTGGGAATGGGCATGCATTTATTCTTGGGACATGGATTTTCAGTTTGTTATTTGTTGGTTAGTGTTGTTGTTTGGTGTACATGGGTTTTGGGAATGGGCATGCATTCGTTCTTGGACATATGGATTTTGAATTTGTTACGTTTACACATGTTGTTGAGTTGTTGTATGTACATGGGTTTTGGGAATGGGCACAAATGGACTTCAAAATGTAAACAACTTGTCTAACTTTTCCTTATAAGTCTGATCTTGAAGTCTTCTCAATGTATAGCTAATTAATGTCATTGCAATGTATAGCTGATTAATGTCATTGTAGATGGCATTATATTTATATATCACCTCCTTTGAATAAATAAAAAAGCCAATTTTTGAATTTTTCTAAAGTTTTGAAATTTTCTTGCACTTTTGAAATTTTGTACATGGATTTTTGCAGACAGAAAAAGAAATTAGAAAAAGAAAAAAAGATGAGATAAAGAAAAAAGAAAAAGAGAAAGATGAGACAAAAGAAGAGTACCTTCCATGCCATGGAAGGTACTCTGCCAGGCTGGAGAGTAACTTCCATGCTGTGGAAGTTACTCTGCCAGGCTGGCTTCAAAAATGGGTTTCTCAGGGTGGGTGAGGTACACAAATTAACAAAGAGAAAAAAAATTCGGTGCTTTACGTACTAGATAAGCTCACCAAGGGCATGCTTACCTGGCAAAATCCGCCGCGTACAGCCCGGTCTTTGTCATTAAAGGCAGGGAACGCTCTTGGAATGCAGAAGACTGGGAGGGGAAGCGGCAGAATGCGCTAGCGAGAAAGTCGGCAAGCTGGGCCGATTCTGCAGCAATATGGAGATGTAAAAAAGGCTGGCGAGCCCTGACTTTAAGGTTTCTGGAATCGCCCCCAAAACCGGAGGAACAAATATGCTGGAATGTGCCCTCGAATACACTGCAGAAATCCCAGCAAGTTTTCCGAGTGCCGTAACCTTTTCTCCCGCTTCGATTCGACCTCAGAACTTGGCGAGGAAGACGACGACGACGACGAAGACGGTACGATAGTTTGATTTGATATCATCTACTGCTAAATTTCACGGTAGTTGAAAGAGAAAATTTCCAGGTTTTCGCGATGGCTCCGCGTAAACGGTGATTTGTTTAATTTTTCCCTTCCTTTCTTTCGCAGTATGAGTTTCTGGAACCCTTATAAATGGAGAACAGCTGTTGCTCGGGTAAATCCATATGCTCAAGCGGAGGATCACCAGACGGATGAAGACGGCATGAAAACGCCGGCCTTTGTTGAAATCGCCGCTGCAGATGGATGGTTGTTGTTAGAGGAAGAATTTGAGCTTGTGCAGTATGGAGAGTCGTCTGCTGGCCGTGAGATTGTGAGGAAGATTGGGAGTGAAAGAAACGGAAATGGAGTCGGATTGTGTTTGACGAAAGAATTGGAGACCATGGACTGGAAGGAAATGTTGTCAGGTTTGCCTGAGGATTTGGATTTGTTTTGGCAGCAGCATCCTCTCGACCCTCACAAGCCCAATTACAGCCCTCTGTTGCCGGAAGCTTTGCGTCCGTATCCTTCTTTCGAGGGTTGGTACGTGCGGGTTTCTGATCCTTCCAATGGCTTGAGTATAGCGCTGATTATGGCCACCAATTATGTTACCGATGAGAGCCAGATTACTCTCCTTTTCTCACCGGCCTCAAGCGTTGAGTATCACGGGAATGAGGACGCAAAAGACGATGGAGACGCTGTGAAATCGGGTTACACCTATGCTGTTGTTGTCAGGACCAAGGTGAGCAACTCTTTCCTCTCAGCAGCAACTTCAAATTGCCTGGTGAAGAAGCTTTTTGCCCATTGCTTGTGGAGTGAGTTAGTGATGAGATACTTCTTTTGTCATGGGGAAGGATGCAAGGTTTGTAGAGGTCACGGAGCCACAAGAAGAACTGAGAGACAATTTAGGACTGGAGCCCCGAGGATTTGAATGGATTGCAAATGGAATTGGCACACTGAAAGTCAAGCCTCACTCCATCAATGTCGATTTCATGGTTCAAGGCTACCGCTTCAAAGCAAACTTGACAAAAGAGGCAGAATTCTCTCTCTTTTCCTTTCTCACAATGCTTCCCATGCATGTGCACTTGTTTCATCATGATTCGTATCCTCCACAAATTGCCAGCACTTGGAATTATCTTTCTGATGGAATATTATCCATTCTCTGACTCGTGACAATTCCAGAGGACCTATAATGTCAGTAACCTTCCCATGCATGCACACTGGTTTCATGATTCATGTGCTCACAAATTGCCAGAACTTTGGAATTATCTTTCTGATGGGATTGTATGTGTTATTGGCACTGTAGGTGCTCTGGGACGTTCACAAGTCAGAGAATGGGCCTGAAGGTTGGGCAAGGTACTTGACAATAATTCCCACTCACTGGTATGTCTACAGTCTTGGCTCAACTGTGGAATACAGTTTCACAAATCTGGAGAAAGGGATAGATAACCAAGGTGCTGGATGGGGACATGTTGAGAAAAATTGGGGTGAGGCATTCCCAGCTGGTCATGTCTGGACACAGGGAATCTCACCAGCAAATACTTCACAGGTAAACCTTCTCCTGCTTCATCAACTGAGAAGTTCTCATTTGCTTTTGAACAATTCCAGTTTTCAAGTGCAACTTGTAGCTTGATCATGGATCTTTTTCAAGAAATATTTAGGGCACAATAATATGTGCACCAGAGATTGTTGTGCAGATGTCTATGTGCTGTGAGAATGAGGTAGACTTGGTTGATGAACTTTTTGCTCACCAGTAGCTAATGCAGTCCTTGTTTGTATTCAATTATATGACTAGGTATTACATAAGAGGAAGTTTCAATGGTCTGCTTAAGAGAGGTGTGACATGCAGGTAGTTTGTGCAGGAGCATCACTCAAGGTTCCAGGGCAGAAATTTGAAACACCTTACATCTTCATACTAGGCTATCGCTCAATCTCACAGATGCTGGATTTTCGCACAAATGGCTTGGGAACCATTTTTAAAGACATACAATTTTCCCCACTAGAGAGCCGCTTCTCTGTCACAGCTATTGGCCTATCACATTCTATTGAGGTAAGATCATATAAACCAATGGGGAAACCAATATCATTTATTGTTAGATTACTCCTTCCAAAGACAGAACAATAGTCTCTTTTGTGTCAAGACATGAACTAATGGGCTTGATGGATTGCAGCTGACAGCATATGCGCCATTTGACTCATTCTCAGATGCTATTTTGGCACCAGTGTCCAAAGTAGATTGGAAGCCAGCATGCCGAGAATCATTTTTAGCAACTATAGAAATCAAAGTCTATGAGCATTCGGCATGGGGTGTCATTGGGCAGAAGCTTGTGGAGCGACAGACCTTTGAAAATGCAGCACTTGAGTTTGGGGAGGATTTATTCACCAACTCCATGAATGGTATAGATGGTGAAAACCAAGTGGGGAAATGAGATGGAGTGAAGCACACAAATCAAAATGTTTTTTGGCACTGTCCAGTCAGGTTTCTTACACCTGCTATACTGAATCTGAGGCTGCACAATATGTGGCAATTGATCTGCCATTCTATGTGCCAAGTTTGGAAGTGCCATGGTCATAGCTAACAAAGCCTGATTCATGATGTTAACAGATAGGCGCTCTATAATGAACTACAGGATGAAGAAGTTTGTTTAACCTGTTGTGCAATAATGCAACAATTGCACTACCCACCTGTTGGCAGTTGTAAATAGGTTTCAGGTGGGTCCGCTGTCTTCACAGAAGGGTTGAATTGCTAGTGAAAAGCAATTTTTCAACACCAATATCTGGAGGGCTAAATGGTAATGTCAATTGTTGTACAAATGAAAATGGGAGATAAATGTCGAAAGTCAAAGGTGTCCTATATAAGGGGTCTCATTTGTACCCACTTTTAGCTAAAGATCTCCTCTCGAGATTTGCGAGTAGAATTTGAGAAAGATGAGTGCAAAGTTGAGTAATGGTGGAAAAGTCCTCAAAATAGCTTTTTAAAGAGAAACAGATTAATATACAAGCTTCTTTGTTCATCTCAAGAGAGTGCTTGTATTGCAAGAAAGGAAGAATGTTTCATGGCATGCATCTGACTATGTGCTATTTGATGTATTGTGCTGTACTAGATCAGTGCCCAACATTGATCATGTATTGGCATTTATGACAGCTACTAAATTGGGTGCTTCTTCCAATTGTCTTAAAAGTGAAATGCATCATAGAGCATAGTCATGACTGGATGCATTAGCCAGGTTTGGCCAGGTTTAAGCCTAGATCATCTTTTGATACAGTACATGATGTTGCAGTCTGTTAAGAAGTGTGACAGCTAACTAGCCAAAAGCACAGGGTTGGGGTTATTGTGTGCCGGATACAGATTTCTAACTCAGAAATTTTGGTGATGCATTCTTCTTGGCAGTCCATGCAAGCTTGAACATGCACTCTTTGTTGATTTACTTAGTTCTTTGCATGAAAGCTCCCTAGTTAGTGTTTCATTTTAGGAGTGGTGTACAAATTAGCACTTGCCATGGCAAATTGGTCAAGAGAGAAAAGTTGCACCATTTGAATTTCATATGCCATATGAGTTCCTGGCTGCATTCTACTGTCAGGTGCTTCTGATGAAAGCAATATACTCACTAGTTCATAGGGTGAACATAATTTCCTGCACGTTGCTTGGCTTGAGCTCACAACTCTTTCTCAAAATTTTCATAGGGATGGATGTTGTCATGAGTTAAGCATGGATGGTCATTGAATGCAAATAATGTGCACACCCAAATCATGCACCTTTTGAATATCTAACTTAAGAGAGAAAATTGCCCATCTTAGTTGGATGCAGCTTGAAAAACAGGGTCCAAACCCTAATTATGCAATAATACTTCATGAACTAATTTGAATCAGCTGGCCTTAATTGTGGGTGGTGGGATTGGCTGTTCAAATTGGCAATTGCAGACCTCCCTCCAGAGTTTGGCAAATGGTAAACCATCCTTGTATTAACATTTCTGTTGCCTTTTATATTGTTTGTAATTGCTCCAAACTCATCCCAGCTTGAAACCAGCTCTATATTTCATTGAAAACCAATTGAAGACATTTGCCACAAATGATTCAGAACCGTGTCTTTCAGGCAGGCTTAAAATTGAATCTTTATTACTTCTCATCTCTGCGACAAGAAATAGGTTTGCTTCCAGTCATGGTTCACTTCCTCTTCGTATCAAAAAGTGGACTCAAACTTCCATGGCTTCTTCATCACTGCACTCTCATTTCTCTATTCGTGAAAACTCCGAATTTGGCCTCATCGGAGAGCGGTATGAAAGACGGCCGAACTCGCCTGTACGACGTTGTGATGGAAACCTTGAAGTTTTGAAGTTTTAGATAGGAGAGGACAGAAATTGGTCTACCGACGCGGACTGCTTCCTGGTGCCCTTCACCGATGGCATGGATAACGACAGCACGACGAATCTCAAAACCATGATGCACGTGATCATTCTTATGCCTATCATGTTCATCACGAGTGATTCTTCCACAAAATTTGTCCCTACGGAAAATGCCACGATCGCATAAGATCATTCTCACACGCATCAATAGGCTACACATCATGTTCTTCTTCAGGAAACGCTAGAATCGCAGGTGAAGTCGCTGATCCAATAATAGACAACCAAGAGCGAAGACATCAGCAGGGCGTTCGACGATCTCCGCCAGAAAATCACAGCGATTCTCACTATCACGGCTTGCTTGATCACTGCAGAAACATAAACACGATCAAGAATGTGGAATATGGTTCGTCAATAGAAGAGGTCGTGGAGAACATGTGTAAAACCGTGAATGACATGGATGCTTTCGGCGACGCCCTGAGACAGCTGTGATTCCGGTTACAAGGGCTGCTTTCCTGCACCAGCTGGGGGGTCAGAGCAGTTCTGGATTTGTCTTTTTTTGCTCATTCTCTGTCAACCAAGCTCCAAACTCGGCCTGCCACATTTGCAATATTGTCAAGCTTCTACCCATCACGTCGTCCCTTCGCTAGAGTCTTTTGCACTGAAGTTAGGCTTCGCTGCAACAGTCTCCCATTGCATTTGCTCCAGGTCGGTTCTCCTGTTCCCTTGGTTCGCTTCTTTCCCAATTAGTTTCCCCTTATGCTTCTCTTGCTTTCTCTTTGTTTCCTCCGGGAAGGAAAATTATTTCATTTGTCTGGTTTGGCGTGAGCACTGGTCGATCAGAGAGTTGTTTTGGTCACCTTCCCATTTGTGTAAAGGGTTTTCACTTGTGCCTGAACTTCGTTTTTGTCATGCTTTCCTGGCGAGGCAGTAGGTACCGAAGAGTGTAGAACCCACCACTAGGAACTTGGTGTTGGTGATGCTTATGGCTCTTTCCTTCTTACAAATAAATAAATAAAGGAAAAACACCCGGCAAGGGAACAAGAGAAGAAAAAAGAAATGACTGAAGTCCAAACAAAAGACCACACCTGAAAGTGCAGAACACACAATGCGGAGTCCTAAGAGGAGAACCCACGAAACCAAGGACCTAAACCCATCGCCAGTAGCACTAAGCAAATCGCGCAAGGAGATGGGCGAAAAACCTGGGCTTTTTTCTTACAGGGTTTGTTTATGTTTCTTTTTCAATAAAGTTGGGACTGGGGGGACATTATTGCCCATGAGATCTCTGTTTTCTAACCCGGCTTGAAGGTTCCTGGATTTGAACTGTCCAGGACATTTTGTTGTGGCAAATCGACCTGAATTTGGGTTTAGGCCTGTCAATTTTCAGCACAAATAAAAGAATATCACAATACTTGAAGATCCTAACCTTTTCCCTTCCACCATGAAAGAAGTTTCCTTGATTGAGTGGAAAATGTAATATCATGGCAAGCACTTAAGAGCACTCAAAAAACTGGTAGCATTGATGGTTGGTATGCACTAGTTATTCAAATACTCTTTTCACAACAAATTGATTTATCTCTTGAAGAAGTTTGCAATCACTTCGGATCAGGTTTACTTTGATTTTGGTAGGCTTGCAAGAATGCTTGACTTTATAAACGCTTGGATTTGATCTGTGAGTGCTTATCACAATACACGTATCTCTACATACCCTTTTGATTCTTGATAATTCTTTTGCTACAGTACATTTAATTAGTCTCCTTGTTAATGAAGTTTCCTTTGGACCATAACAATTTCAATTAGGTTCTATTAAAATGTTATATATAATTATATTTCTTTCCTTCGACTTCCAAAATGAATTTGGATCTACAAAATTATTGGTTTGAAATCAAATGGAATTAACTCATTGCAACAGCAGAATTATGATGTTGTAACATTAAATGGAGTTACAAGCAAAATATTGCTAAATTGGAGAGCATTTGTCAAATATGCAGGGAAAGCAATTGTGTCAATTACATTGGAGCAGGAGTTGCTCCCATTGTGAGCTGCAAAATTCATATACTATGATATAGTGCACCCTGAATTTCTGCACAGTAAGCCAACCATGACCCCTTGCCTAATTTTAATCCTTGACCTGAAAAAATCATAAACATTCTATTTCTTGCAAGCTCTATTTCCTTATAAGCATAAGATTTCCAAAATCTTAATATCAAGAATCTCTATTACATCATCAGTTTCCTAATATCTTTTGACCTATGATTGAATATTACAGAAATTAGCTCTGGAGAGTGGGAAATGTTGTTGATCAATGTATAATGATGCAAGAAAAGATACACCCTACATACCCAAAAAAGAAGTGAAAAAAATATCCATCCTTTTCCCAAGGGAAATTATCTTAAGGGAAATTTATCTTAGGGTATCTCTCACATGGGTACTTGGAAGCATCTTACAAAAGATACAATTATTTTGTCCTTTTGTTTTCTTGGGTTTGTATCCATTAGTTTACAAATAGCTCTAGAGCTTTTGCTCAAAATGATCATACTAGGATTAGCAAGGTGAAAAGGAGACAATTGAGACTTATGGTGACTCTTCGCTCTTGCAATTCTGAAAGCAATTGTTGGGGTATAAAAGCTTGATGGGTAGGATCCTAACCTTGCAAGCTTCTCCTTTTTCTTGGGGAAAGGATGATTTGCTGCAAGAAAGTGGCTACAAGTGGAAGAACTGCAAGCTGGAGGAGCTTTTTCCTTCATTTCATTGTGTCTGGCGCCAGTACCCCATCTTGACATTAGACCAGCCAATTTCTTCATTTCATTGTATCTGATACAAGCACCCCAACATGGCATCAGACGAGCCAATTTCTTTTGCTTTTGCAAGGGGGATTGAGAGCTTGACTTCATAGGCATAGTATCTCCTGGTCTTATTGTTGGTGTAGTTGGGGCTGAAAGCACTCTCAGACATTCTACTTTTGATTTCCTCACTCCTGGAAATTTTGGTGTAGGTTTAATCTGAATGTCATTGTCAATGGGTGAAACTCGAAGCTCTTGCTTGATCAAACCAGGTGTCTCAAGGGAGATTCCACAATCAAAACATTGATTAACAGCTGCTAATGCCTTGGTTTGTATGTTGTTATCAGGCTCTTTGATCACTTCCTTATTAGGCTTGCTTACCAAAATATTTGTCATTTGACCCACATTGCTTGCACAAATTATGTTGATCTCAAGGTACAACCTTGTTTTGTGACTCCTTACCAACTACAATAAAAATCCCAAAGCTCTTGTCATCATATGCATCAGATGGGTCATAGCAGATATAACCCATCTGATAACTAGTTACTTTGATATGACCCCTCTGATGATTTGTCACTGCAAAAGAATTCAACCTTTGCAATTATGATAAAAAGGCCACAAATTGGACATAAAGAACCCATATTGGTGATCCTTCATAAATTCCTTCAAGACAACTACTTGAGCAGGTTTACCCACAACTCTCAGGAATGCTTTTCAACCTTAGACAACATTGTTGGAATTTGGTTGTCACTGAATTCATGCACAAAGTGGTGATGGAATCAAACAAACATTCCCCAAAAGAATTGGTTCTATAAGGAGTGTAGCTTTTGGGAATATGTGGATCCAACATATGTGCTTTCCTAGCTGAGAAATGTGTGAATTCTAAAGAAAGCTCACTCTCTTGATGTAAAAGGCTTTGTAGATGAGAATGTGAGAGGAAAAGAAGAGAGAGAGAGATTTCCTTCCTTGGAGATGGTGTCCCCTCAATGCCGAGTCTTTTTGTATCATGACCTTTATGGTTCATTCCATGCAGCAATTCGAACCTCAATGTGCATTTTTTTTCATCCATTTAATCATTTACCATCTGACCAAATCATTAAAGAAACCTGAACCTGAAACTAGGATCAACATTACCTTACCTTTAATCAAAACACCTTTAGATCCTCTGACCTCCCTTATGACACACATTATGTATTGGAGATGTGCATAGTTGAAAAAACTTCAACTTTCCAAATAAAGAAAGGAAGATTTCAACTCATGAAGCTTGGATGCTGAACAACCCGTTTGTATATCAAAATTTGGAGGATGGAAATATCATATGACATCAAAAAATTAAACCAAGATAGGTCTTAAGATGTGCACTTTTCTATGGATTTTAACCAAGATTCAAGCGTTTGCCCACCAACTGTAGGAGGACACTTAAATATTTTTACTATGATATTATTTTATAGCCAATTTTGGTTAAATCTTCCTATGGACAATCACCATTGTTGGTGCAGCTCTAAGGGTCTAATCTTTTACATCATGAAATTCTGGTCCTGAAATTCAAACATACAGAGGTATAAGAGGTGTCTTGACACCAAGTTAGTTTGCTTTTTCCTCTGTTCTGCACTTTGTCTTGCCCTTGCAATTGAGTTTGATTTATTTGTGCACATGTGTTTTATTTGTGTGACTTTAAAAGTTTCAATAATGTTGAGCATTGATATTGTAACACATGGTAGCTTCAAATACAAAATGCTTTCTGTGAAAATCAGAGCAACACTTGAAACCCAGAGCTTGTGTTCATGGGCAGATTGCAGATTCCATGTATATCTCTGATCTACACTCTAGATTCAATACTCATTTGTTTGCAAAGTTCATCTTTGCATATTTGCTCCTTGCACTGTTACCCTAGTGTTTTGTTTTGTACCTGCAGTGTCATTTTGTTTGCAACAAAGAGTGAAGAAATTCTCATTCCCAGGGTCAATCACACTCATCAGGAGCCCTGCTTAGGTTGAAGGCATCAATATAAAGTGTGGAAATTGATTCTCAACTAAAAGCCATAAACCAAGCAAGAGAATGTTTTGCTCTTGGTCCTCCTGTGGCTTGAAATCCATTTGTAATGCATCAATTCTCTTAAGTGATGCAGTACTGCAGCTCTTGATAAATTTTCTGGAATGGGAAATGCCTAGGTAATCTGCATTGTTGACCATCAGCAAAGGCCCCAGCCCACTTTGTTGGGTATCAGGAAAGTCAGATTGGTACAATAACACAGTTTCAACTTTTTCATCAAATTGAGCTGGGTTATTTGAGTTCTGGTGTATAGTGGATACCATAGTAATCTTCAAGCATGTTGTGAAAGAGGATGGTGGAGCATTAGCCAGAAATGGTCTGTACAACTGCTTGACAATGGACTTGCAAAGACAACACCCATGCTGTCAATTTTGTTCCAAAACAAAACTGCCAACCTGTGAATAAATTTGAGTTGAGCTGTGCTAGGACTTTTTAAATCCTCTCAGCTTTCTCACCCAAGATGAGTTGAAATTCACTGAATCCTGCAACCTAAACCATTGCCCTTCTCCTTGTGAACCACATCACCATAGGCAGCAAGTTCCACTAAATCCATGTCCCTTCCTGCAAAACCATGAGCATTTTAGACGAGTCTGCAGATCAGAGCATTCACAAGGAATTGAAGCTAATACAGTTGACCAGCCAAGATCAGTGCTGAGGTTCATAAAGCAGGAGCAGGAGCAGCAATCACAATGCATCCATATGACAAAACCAATTGAAACTGCATTGTTGAACTCTTGGCCTGCATGTGACTGCCTTTGATTAACACCATTCCTCTTGTTGTCTAGGTTACAAATTGCTCATTGTGAAACAAAGCACATACTTACCTGAGAGCACACAGTAGGCACTGCGTTGCACTAAAGTCGTCTTTGACAAATTGCTGTGATTGCCTTTTGCTCGGTTAGCAGTTGCCTGCACCATTTTCCAGCACAATTTGGTCACCTGCTGCACACTCTTTGATTAAAAAGAAGAGAACCTGGTCCATACATAGTGCTTGACATAAGCTAGATGCAAAAGGGCCATGAAAAATAAACTATACAGAGCTACAGCAGCATCCTCAAACAAAGCATGCAGCACCACAGAAAGAAACATGCTATAGCATACTAAGAGGACAGGTCAATAGTGAACCTGTAAGAGCTGGCAATTATCAAGAGTGCTTTCGCCCCCCTGCAAAAATCAACAAATTCAGTTTTCTACTGAGAGACACAGAGACACACTGAAAGATAGCTCAACGGAGATAGCAAAGCGAGAGGCAATGCTAGAAAGTACCTTGGAGTAAGGAACGATGTGGTCGTAGTCATGGCAAAGGCAACCCTGGCATCCTACGAGCTTACGAAACACGATGTTGCCGAGAGCATCCCGTCTCCAACGCGCAGGATCCCTACCTTTCACAGGCTCCGCTTTGGCCCAGCACGCCTCTTTTACATGGTAAGGAAACGACCTGGGGCCTAAGGCTGTCTCATCCCGCCATGTCCTCTCTTCCTTCTGCTCGCCATCATGCGCTGCCTTCGCCGCGGCCCGCACCGCCTTGCTCAGACCCCTCACCATCTCTCCCACATTCCGTCCTCCTCTCTCACACAATTCCTCCCTCCCTCCCTCTCTCTCTCTCTCTCTCTCTCTCTCTTTGTATCCCTACCCCCCCGCGCACGCCCTCTATGGCTACCACATCACAAAACAGATTTAGGGTTTGCCAGAGGTTGAAGCGCCAACCCAATCGCTTGAAAGAGAAAAGAGTTGAAACTCCAATAGTAAATTTTTAAAAATTGGTCAGCAAACTTTTTTAAGAGACAGGACTCCGAACTCATCAGATGGAGCTTGACATTGCCAAATTGGAATTTGACTCCCAGAAAAAAATTTCTTTTTGATATTACTGGTTAATATCAAAAGAGAATTTATGAGTAGCCAATTGCTGGTCTTGTGCAGGGGTTACTCCTGAAGCAGCTGTCCATTGCCAGAGTATTGGTGGTGGTGGTGGTGTGCTGCTTATATTGTCTGAGCGAGGACAGTTGAAAGCAGAATGTATGCAAGAATCAACATAAAACAGTCAGGCCCACAATCCAGCATATTTTGTATAGCAATTGCATCTGAACCTGAATTTGAGAAAATCGTGAAGCAAACCACACAATCCAAGAGCCAACAATGAAGCTTACGACATTGCAGAAGAATGAAGCTCAAAATTTGGCAGAAGAGTGAAGCTATCTGGAACTCGAGAATATTTGATGCTATCTATAAACAAAAGAACATTGCATGAGAAGAGGCAGAGTATTTGCATTGAGTGAATGTGCATTTGCAGAAGAATTGATGCAGGATCACTTATTGGGATCAGTGATGGTGAGGATTCTGGTGTCACCAAAGTAGCAATTCCAGTAGTTGCAACCACTTAGTTCATGGTAGGAGTTGAATTGCAGCTCATAATATTGGTTGCCTGCTTGGATCAGAACACAATTATGGTCCCGAGTCCAGACTGAGGATCACTTTTATGATAACTCTAATACATGCAAAAACACTTCTCTAAATATGAATTTCAGACCACCAGTTGTTAAGACACTTTCATGCGCAACCCTATTGAGGCACTTTACATCCATAGCTATCAACAATACAGCAGAACATGGCATAATAATCCTGCTAAACAAGCACACACATATAATTTATATACACAAGATAACTATCCATCATCTGATGGTCCAGCATTGAAAGAGCATATGCAGTCTTGCATGATCCAAAAGCATTTCTTTTTTCGAAATTTCGCCAAATTTTGACCCCAAAAAAAATCTTTTTGAATTTTATTTTGTTACATTTGGTCTGTGCATTTAGTTTGGTAGCAGTTTTTTTAAACTGGTTTTTTTTACTGTTTAAACTTTAGACAGGTTTTTAGAACCTGTCATCCATTTCATTCTAAATCCCTCTTGAGATGCTAGTCAATGACGCAACACCTGAAATTTATTTGGAAAACAAAATATCGCTGCTTGCATCTCCCAAAACTTCACTCTTTTTACACACCAATAATTCATCGCCAAAGTTTCTATTTTATTTTTCTGGATTTCTTTCATTGGCACACTCTGAATCTCTGATCCTATAATTTAATATTTAAGCTGAAAAAACTATTGGTGATCGGAGTGGTATCATATAGGTACTAATATATCAGATAGTTGCAAACATGTAAAATGGAGCGTGTTTGGATGGAACAAAAAGCTGGAGAGATTTGTGAAAGCTGGGCAACCTGAGAAGGCGATTCAACTTTTCCAACAAATGCAACAAGAAGGCGCAACTCCTAACTCATTCACTTTTGTTCAGCTGCTTAATGCATGTGCTAGCTTACGAGCACTCGAACATGGCAGACATGCTCATGAACAAATCCTTCAACTTGGTTGTGAGTCAAATGTTTTTGTGGGGAACAGCCTTGTTGACATGTATGCCAAATGCGGAAGCTTGGAAGAGGCTTCCAGAGTGTTCAACAAGATGCCCTTATGAGACATTGTCTCTTGGAATAGTATCATAATGGAACATGTGAAGTGTGGGCATGAGTATTAGACATTGGATCTATTTTGACAAATGCAGCAGGAAGGTTTCCAGCCAAACTCTGTTACTTTTGTTGGTATGCTGAATGCTTGTGCGAGCGTAGGAGCACTTGAAGAGGGCAGGCGAGTTCATGAATAGATCATTCAAAGCAGTTGTGAGTTGAATTTGTTTGTGGGAAATAGCCTTGTTGACATGTATGCCAAATGCGGAAGCATGGAGGAGGCTTGGAGAGTGTTCAACAGAATTCCCTCAAGAGATGTGGTGTCTTGGAGTATGACAATATTTGGATTTGTGAAATGTGGACAAGGGCAGAAGGCATTGGATTTATTTCAACTCATGCAAAAGGAAGGTTTGCAACCAAACTCTCTTACTTTTGTGGGGGTGCTGAATGCCTGCACCAGTGTAGGAGCACTTGAAGATGGCAGGCATGCTCATGAACAGATAATTTAAAAGGGTTGGGAATCAGATCTCAGTGTCGGAAGTAGTCTTGTTGACATGTATGCCAAATGTGGGAGCATGGAGGAGGCTCGGAGAGTGTTCCACAATATGCCTGCACGTGATGTGGTCTCTAGCACTGCCATGATATTTGGACATCTAAAACATGGGCAAGTGTATGAGGCATTGGATCTATTTCAACTATTGCAACAAGAAGGTTTGCAACTAGACCATGTCACTTTTGTGGGTGTGCTAAATGCCTGTGCCAGTGTAGGAGCACTTGTAGAGGGTAGGCGTGCTCATGAGCAGATCATTCAAAGAGGTTGGGAGTCAGATGTCTTTGTGGGGAATAGCCTTGTTGACATGTATGCCAAATGTGCAAGCATGGATGATGCTTGGAGAGTGTTCAACAAGATGCCCTCATGCAGTCCAGTGTCTTGGAGTGTTATGATATTGGGACTAGTAAAATGTGGGCAAGGACAGAAGGCATTAGAATTATATTGACAAATGTAACAGGAAGGTGTGCAACCAGATGCTGTCACTTTTGTGGGGGTGCTGAATGCATGTGCCAGCATAGTTGCACTTGAAGAGGGCAAGTATGCTCATGAACAGATCATTCAAAGTGGTTGTGAGGCAGATGTCTTTGTGGGCAATAGTCTGATTGACATGTATGCGAAATGTGGGAGCATGGAGGATGCTCAGAGAGTGTTCAATGAGATGCCCTCACACAATGTTGTATCTTGGACTACCATGCTTCAAGGCTGTGCCATGCATGGGCATGGTAAGGAAGCTCTTCAACATTTTGAAAAGATGTGTGAAGAAGGTGTCAAGCCAGACATTGCCACTTTTCTTTGTCTTCTGTCAGCTTGTACCCATGCAGGACTGGTGGATGAAGGCCTGCGCTGTTTTCATTCCATGAGTACTGATTACATGATTTATCAAGAACCAGAGCACTACAGCTGCATGGTTGACCTTCTTGGCCTTGCTGGCCGTCTGCATGAGGCAGAGGATATGATCAAGGGGATGCCCTGTAAACCAAATGCAACCATATGGTTGGCTTTACTTAGTGCTTGCAGAATTCATGGCAATGTGGAGATGGGAGAACAAGTTGCAAAACATGTTCTTGAACTGGACCCTGAGAATGCCGCAGCTATTGAACAGCTATGCTGCTGCTGGCAAGTGGAATCTCAGTGAGAGAATGTTTTAACAGCTGGTCATGGCATTCAGGTTCATCGGTAGAGCTCCTCATACTCCATAATCAACAATCTGTGGGTTTGTGGCACTTGGCACAGTTCCACAAATATCAGTGCAAAACATAGTTGGGAGAGTTATCATCACAAGAGATTCAACTGGGTTTCAACACTTTGAGAATGGTTTGTTTGTGCATGTATTATTGGTAATGGCAGCGGTGTATCTTTCTCAATGGCGAAATAATGTTATTTTCTGCTTTTAGCATGTTAGGTCATGAGAGGATCTGCCACATGTGAAAGTTTCAGGGTGAAGACTTAAGGTATACCATATCTGCGACTGGTAATCAGCAGATTTTTCCAAAAAATTTAATTATTTCAAAAGAAAGGATCCAGCAGCCCCAATTTGGACATGTCAGAATTTTTGGCAGTCAAGTATACATATATAAGGTCTCCCATACATTTTGGATATAGTGTGGTAACCCAGCAGAGTGGGCTACTCCAAATGCTTAAGAGGTGCTGCAGGGTTCAATTCTTGGAAAATCCAGTAGAACGAGGTCAAGATTTTTGTTTTTTCCATTCCACCCTCTGGAGAATTATTTAATGCCAAACATCAGTCATTGCAGGTATGCAGGGAAATAGGCCAAAGGTATTGTAATGTTGTCATGATATTTTGTCTCAAAATATGCTTTTGGTCACAGATGGAACTTGTACTGAGTAAATGCCTGCAAAAAGTAATGAAAGTGCGTTATGTTTGTTTTGTTATTTACAACCACCTCACAGTTCCTGCAGTGGGAAGTATTGACATTGTATTAGAAGACCAATTAACAATGTAGTGCAGTATTGGTCTTGTGATCTATGTATGTATAGGTTCATGATAACACCACCTTGTATTTCATAATGGTTGAAACCCTTCCACTCTTAAGGAGTAAGCAAAACATCCCTCCTGTTTTCTAGGAGGGATATTCACCGATGTAAGGTGCCCCGCAAAAACCCACTGTAGGAAATTTCCAGTGTTGTCTGGTATAATAGGTGTTCGACTGGTATCATCAATGGTATGTACAATGGTATTGCAAAACCAGACCAGAATGGTCCTTTACAAGGAGATACCCACGGGATTATTATGTTTCACTCTATGTGTTTTTTGATACTCCTTCATTACCATACCCTTGTATGAGCTGATGAACATATCAGTCTAAACCCTAAATCCTTTGATTTCTCCTAGTATGGTATGAAGCTTGCACAACATTATTTTTTTTGTGAGTTGCAAGGATCTAAAGAGATCGGCATCACCAAAAGAACTTCATCAGGGTTGATTGTTGTTAGTTGCTAGTTGCTACCAACGTTTATGTGTTCCAGTGTCTTCAAGCAACCCAAAGATTTGGACGATTTTGTGTGATTGTTTGATTGCAATTAGTTTAGTTTTCTTTGTTAATTTCACCATTGCTTGGCTTTCACACAATTGTCAACAAGTTCTATGGTTGTTTCTTTTGTTAAATTCACCATCAATTGTTCGCACAATTAAACAATTAGATTGTCAATAAGTTATGTGCATAGAGCACACCAAGGTCACCACCACACTACAAAGTGCAACACGTCCTCCCTTGTTATTGGTTTGCTACAATCTTGCTCAATGCTTCAAGATGCCATAAACCTCAACCTTGTGTTTTAGTTTCTTGATTTTGTATTGATCATCTGCTTTCTTTTGTGCATCAAAGTAATGAAAGATGATGACTAGTGTTGGGTGATTCTCAAATGCCCATTCAATTCTTGACCCGGTTCTCAACCTAATTCTCACAATGAGAACTGATTGACACTTTTACATGTGAAAACTGGAGTAAGAACCAACATTAGGTCCTCACGTGAATGAGAACCGGTTCAAATTTATATATTTTTGGAGAATTGAACATGTTCTCTCATAGAACTTGAATCTAGTTTTCAGAGTTCGTGTATCAGTTGTTGGCTCTTCCAGTTGTTCTTCTCACATGGTGCTACTACTTTTCTCTTATTGCTAATACTCTTTTCCCTTTACTGTTATTGTTTTTCTCCCTTTTATTATTCTTCTCCCCTTATTGTGAAAAAAATACACTCAGGTTTACAATCAGCTGGTTCTGTATATTATCACTAGTTTCACCTCCAGAGATTGCGGTTAAAATCAAGTGGGTGGGTAGCGTGTGGTTGTCGATTCTAGGGCTCTTAGAGCAGCTCCACCCCTGCTCAGTATGTGACCCTGCAAGAGTACTTCTCACATCCAAGAGTAGTTATTTACTTTTTCCCAACGTCACTCCTAAAATTGAAACTGGAAATGGGATTGCGAAAAGGTTGGTTTAAAGTACTAAATTGCAACCCAGCTGGACCAATCAAACCA
>Ga0116231_10007996_pt1 | contig 18853 bp, 13 predicted proteins | sample S1TSphgellanicum_2_FD_89695 | JGI IMG/M metagenome (GOLD analysis project Ga0116231, IMG submission 89695) | Host-associated microbial communities from peat moss isolated from Minnesota, USA - S1T2_Fd - Sphagnum magellanicum MG | ecosystem: Host-associated > Plants > Peat moss > Unclassified...
AAAAAAAAAAAAAGAGGGGGAGGGGGGGGGGGGGGGGGTTTCTACTAGTGAAATTTCCACGCCATAAGAAACTTTGGTTCAAGGACTTGAATCAGCTATCTAGTTCAAGCACAAACATCATGTACCTAGAAAAATAGAATGACAATTGAAACGAAAATGCATTTCCATGATCCATGTAATCAACACACATAACATGTGTGAAAATTTGTAAAATTGTTTTGGACAAAAGAGTGTAGGAGTAAGGAAAAGGCAAACATTTCAATCATAGTTCCATCATTGAAAAATATTTTCTAACTACCTTCTTATCATCGGGTTGTTGTTTCCAATCATTGCCTTGATATGGCCCAATAGGTAAAACAAACTCACGAAAGAAAAGTTCATTGAAATGAATCATTTTCCATGTGTCCATATAATTTCCCAAATTTTCACTAGGTTTTTCTTCCAAATCAAAATGGAAATGCCCCCATTGAATGGTGTAAAGAGCAAACTAAGCTACCACAACCTTGTAGAGCTACCAAAGATCCATGTGTTTACAATGTGTTAACAATTGAAAACACATTCATTCATGCATATTGACAAGTTGTGTTAAAAAAAAGAAGATGCAAGTACATGGGAAAATGTAAATCCCACCAAAATGTTCTCCTATTCAACCAAGGATTTAATGTTGGCCCATTTATTGGCCTAGGTGGAAAGAAATTTTGGTCTCAAATTATTTGGTCCCCATCCCAAATTTTTAGCCATTCCATTTTTTCTTGTGTATTGACTTTAATTGTGACAACATTCACCATTTTTTCTTGGGTCATTTCTTCATAAACAACTTTCGCATGTGACCAATGAACTTTCAAGTGGGTATTAAAGAAATCTTCCCCCAAAGAGGGATCAATAATGGGGAGTAATTTCACCAATTACTCCTTTGCTTTGAGCCTAACTTGTATCACAATTTCTTGGTGACCCTTTGAATCCTAGAACCATCAATATCTTGTTTGTTGACTTTTCTTGCCATCCGTTATGCACCAAGAATTTCATATTGTAGGCCAAAAAATAAAGCCCCATAAACAATTTATTCATTAATGGCATTAAAAAAAATAAAATCATGAGTAGGGTATATAAAAATTGCATGAAATTTCACAATTAAATAATGAGCACAATGATAATATTAAATTCATGGACTAATGTCCATAGAAGGAATAGCTTTTACCTTGAACAAGATTTTTGTCATGGCATGGATAATCAAATTGTACCAAGTCTTCCCACCTTTCTTGATGCATTCATCATATTGCTCTTTCTTCAACACATGTTCCCACTCAATTATAGGTGTAAAACCCACCATATTCACCTTGTATACATGGTGCACAAACCTTGATGTCACATGTGCCTTCTCCATTGGTTTGTATGCCCACAAGAAAAAAACATGAACATTTCATGGTCGATGGTTGTCATGTCATAAACAAATCATATTGAAGGAAGAAGAAATTGCACTCACACATTCACTCCATCCATTATGGATCGAAAAACACCACAATTATCCATGTTACATCAAGCACCTAGCTTGTAACTCGAACATGCCTTGATTTATTTTTTACATGTGTGCTTCATTGATGTATGGATACCAAGTTTGAAGGCCGAACTCATCCTTGTGTGGTACCACTAGGAACCACCCATTCAAATTGCTTAAAAAAGTTGGCCCCATTTTTATTTTTAAATGGATATATATGTTATTTATTTATTCCATGTCTTCATGTTGGCCAATACTATGTCAAGCTTCTTCTTACTACTACACCATGAAGTTTTCTTCTAAAGTTCAAATGTGCATTGGAATTGTTGTTTTGTAAATTGTGCTTTTCTTTATCACACATAAAGCAATGAATAAAAAATCGAATAACTAATTTCTTTTCTCACAAAGTTATTTTTGCACTAGTGTGTGAGTTCATGCAATTTTAATAACATCAATCTACGTTGAAGGTTAATCACTATTGATAATAATGCAATATGGAAGAGGTAGATATCAAAAAATACATAATGGTTAGTTTTTAAGCTTTATTTTTAATTATGTATTCATTTTGTTGGTGTTTTTAACATTTTAAAAAACTTGGTTCTTTTTTGTTGTAGGTGAAGTTTGAAATTTCAAGTAAAAAGTTTGACTTGCAATAATACTTCATCAATGTTGAAGGACTAAGAAGGACTAGCCAAAACTTAATAAACTTGAAGATATTTGTGTTTTCTTTGGGCCGGAGTTTGACTAAAATGGGTGGAGATACAAATTCCACACTACCCTTGAATTTCAAGCTATCACTAAAAGCTTCTACATTCATGTGTTTAAGAAATTTCATGTTCTTAATGAGACATTGTCATTGGAGTTTGCCATGTAATAGAGAACAAAAGGATTGAGGTGAATTAAGTAGCTTATGCATTTTTAGCATACAAAAAAAATTGGGCTTTAGAAAAGGCAAGGAAAAAAAGACAAGATAATTTGGTGTGGCTTCAAAAGCTTTTACAACTTGTACCACATCTTGGTCTTCTTTCTATTCTTTTTGTACTTCCTACAATTGCAATTTTAGGTGTCTTAAAAAACTTTTCAGCTACAACTTTGCATCAAGTTGTTGTTATTAATATTACACCCATCCCAAGCTTGAATAGTGATTCATTTGCCACTTTTGGAATTTCAAATTTGTTGGGACCAATCCCCCAATCTCCTTTGAGTTTGGCACCACACTATTAACCCACAATGTGAATATCAAAATTGAAGGTTGAAGGTTCAATGTCAAAAAATGTTGTTACATTCACAAAATATGCACTTCTACAAAATGCACTACAATTGATTGTTTCTAAATACATTATTAAAGTTGTGCATGACTTGTGTATTGAGAAACAACATAGTTTTTTAGGTATGAAGTAACGCCTACAAGAGCTTTTGGAAGAGAAGGAGCATAAGGAAATTGAACATTGGCAAGCCAAGTTGATGTTTGATGATCGACGAACTATCCCTGTCCAAGTTAGATTTTTTTTTGAAAAGTTTAAAGATGATTTTGATGTTGCCCAATTGTTCATGCAAGGGTTTTTTAAAACTTGTGTTTGTACATATAATGTGTTTGTCAAGTTTGTTGATGGCAAAACGCAATTGCACCAAGCTTTTAAGGTTTTAAATTTACTACATCAATTTCATTTGAAGAGAGGAGTTTTGTGCAAGTAGAATCAAAATTGATTTCTACAAAATTAAATCATCAAGCTTGTGAAGAAAACATAATTTCTTGTGAAAGTGCATACACTAAACACCTCCAAGACTAGATTGTCCTTGAAATTGCAAACTTTGATTGTTGAGTTTTGGTCTAAATTGAAGTTAGGTTGTATTACTTTTGCATGTCTAATTCCTATTGCTAGGCCTACATGTTTTGAGAAAAAATGTCATTTATGTTCAAGATTGAGCTTTCTACAATGAAAATTTTCATTACAATGACATATGTGTGGCATTGTGTGATCATTGTTACCATCCTTGGTGTTTATTTAAGCAATGTGCCTCTTCAATGAAATGTAAGCCAAATGGATGAAATTAAGAGTTTGATCCAAGTTGGCAATTATCATTTGGGTTTTTCAATATTCAAGATGAGAAAATCACCTTTACAATTGGAAGCAACCTTAATGGATTTCTAGTAACAAATCCTTGACCTTGCTTCAAGTTCATTGTTGTTTGTTGCATTTGTGAAAAAAAAATTGTTTTGGACAACCATATGTTGTGTACAAGTGCCAACAACAAATTAAATTTGTGTTCTAAATGTTCCATGAAGTCATTTTGATGTGAAGAAGTTGTAGCAACTTTCTTAGGTTTTCTCTAGTGGTTCCTTCAACATTGAATCTTTTTTTTTTGGTAGGTCAAATTCATTAACTTTATAATGTCATTTGATAGTGCCAATTTTAGGAAGTAGTCGCAATCTTCTTAGAGCTAGTGTTCTACTATTGCACAAATTGGAAGGAACCACAGGTGAAGTCTACTTTGTGGAGTTTTAGGATGTGTCTTGAAAGAGAAATGTACTTCCTGACCTAGGACTCAATATGTGATTCATGCCATTTTTTCAACTTTTTGTCCTGAGTTCCAGCGTCTAGGCAGACACCCTCACCCTCTTCCATGTCTTTTATTCTCAGCCATGAGTTTTAAGAGACCATTCCCACCCAATTCCTTTGTTCAGAGGATATGTTTCCTCTAAGTTTTTTGGGATGGAAGTTGGAAGGAAGCACCAAGATCTGCTTCCAGATGGAGGTTTCTGATTTGTTCAGATCGTGAAGTAAATCACAATGGAGGTTCCTGATCTGTTTAGCTCCTGAAGTAATTCATGATGGAGGTTCCTGATTTGTTCAACTACTGAAATGACTGCATATTACTAGTTCACTTCTTTAGTTAGTTTAATAGTATTTAGTTCCTTTCATATGCGTGAATCCTTGTCCTGAACCCCTAACTGTAGATACTATTATGATTCTAAGAGTGGTCTAATCCTTGATGGTAGTTTCCACTTTGTGTTTATTTTGTAGATGGGCGATCACAATTTGGAGCCCCCATCACAGCTTATGAGTTGCCAGAAACTAACTGTTGTTGCTGCTGCAAATATCCCACATTGTAAAGGTTTGTGGTCAGGTTCTGAGCCAGACATACCTGTGCAGCGGTACACGAGAAACCGTTTCCAAGTTCCATTCGTTCTCTGAATTTTAATTTATTCTTTTTAGTTCATTTGATTTATGTCGAACTTGAATGATGTTGAGCGCCTTAGTACTGGACTGGAGGACCCAAGTTTTTTTTCCTCAACGATATAATTGTACTGCACTGAAAGTCATGTCTGTCAGAGAAGAGAGAGAAGATTAGCTCAAGAGATCATCGACAGAAGTTTCACTTTTTGTTTGCAGGATACGCCTCATGAGTGATGCAAGAGAAGCGACTCGCATTCATCTTCTGAGCAGTGTTTTTTTCAAGGAGTTTTGTTGATCGTCAAACTGGCTACCATTGGTAGGAAGACGTAGAAAAAGTGGCCATCATCCCTCAGAAGATTTAGCCAAGTGTGGCTATAAGCCAGAAATACAATAAAAATCTTTAATCATCCTACTATATTTTGGCTACACAATAAAAAACTAAAGGTACGAATTTGGAGATTACTATTATTATTATTTTCCTCACTTCTGGTGACTGAAAAGCTTCAAAATCGCTTAGATGTAAATTTCGCCAGTAAGAAAAACGCCACTTTTAAGGTGCTGCTGGCGGAACTTAATAGCAAGTCTGAGAAAGGGTACGCGAAGCCTGGTACAGAAATTGTACAACCCACTATTTTTTCCTTCAACGACACAATTGCAGTGCAGTAATAATCATTCTCGTCAGATCATAAACGACAAGGCTCAATTTAGCGGTAAACTCCAGCTTAGCACTCGTGTTCTGTGCAAGCTCCTGTAGTGTGCCAGAAACGCATAGTTGCAGATCCAGTGCTCCAGGGCACCCACTTGCATCCCTTCTGGAGGAGCCTGCAGGCAGCATTTATGGAAAGCTTATAAGTACTAGTTAGGCAACATTCAAAGGTTCATTCACTCCTACCGATTTTTTTGTGAATGCAAGAAAGTGGAACTTGAATGTGAATTCTAGTACAATGGCTGTAATTCCGTTCTCCGTAATTTTTGTGAATGTATTAAATCATTGTGAGAGTGGAAAGGAATGCGAGGGGTTAAACTTCTGGCAATGTTTTTCTTTCATAACTTGCAATTTTCAACATTTTCAAATAAGTTTCCAGCGTACTCCATAATTTATTTTCAAATTTTTTTGTATTTTTCTAAATTCAAAAATGCAGTCTTTTTCACTTTAAACACAACTGCAAAATTAGAACACATATTAGAATTTGGGATGGGGACATCATTGTCCCCTTACGATAATAAAGTTCGTTTGAAGGGACCAACCTTCCAAGTTTTCTAGTATGGATGGAAAATAGCGGTCCCTGGGAAAAGAAATTTCTGTCAACAAGGGTGCTCTGTTGGGGGCTGAAAGAAAACCTTTATTGAACTGGCCATGAAGATCTGGAAACCTGGGAGCTTCATGACCATGAAAGATTGTGAAAGAACCAGCGGTTTTTGGGCCAGTTATTTGATTTTTTCAAATGTTTTGTGATCCGTGTTTATATATCAAACTAGCTATTTGTTCTTTTGAAAACTGTGCTCATAAGTTGTAAGAATCAGAGTTGGGCGGGTATCGGGTTTGAAGGATAATAACCGGGGGTTCAGGGTCAGGTTCTTGTGACCCAGACTCGAGTTCACATCATTTTGTTCAAACTGGCACATGAACCAGACTGTGGAGAAATTGTTTTGCTAGACTCGGAACCAGAACCATAATCGTGAAAAAATATTTTTTTAAACAGGGTCAGCATATGTATATAAAAAAGTCAACTTTAAGAAAAAAGAAAAAATATACTAAACTTTATAATTAAATATTAATCTTAATTAATTGTTCAACTCTATACTTCCATAGACCCTTGTTTTAATTTGTTATAAAACTTTGTACCCACATAATCTTCAGCTTAAAATAATGTGCAATCTGTACATGGAACTGGACCCAGTTTAAAAAAAACCAGTCTCAAAATTCTTGCGTTTGAAAAAATGGTGATAGAACCGGAATTGAAGGGCTCAAAATTTGGAAGAACCTGGTTCAAACCCTTACCTGAAGAACCTCCACATAAAATTTAAAATGTCAAAACCAGACCTGAGGTTCTTTCTAAACAGAAGAACAGTGCAACACTGGTAAGAACTGCCCTGAAAACTGCCAAGGGTCAATTTTTATTTCTAATAACCGCCCAATACTGTTATATACTATGTAAATGTAGGCTTCCACTTTTGAAATTGGAGCAGGCAAGGCATGTTGCATAATTTTAAATGGTTTTAATAGTTGGAGTTAATTTCCAAAGACCCAAGCATGCTCTTTTTTTTTTTGGCTTCACCACGCACACCTCTCCATGAAGGAATGTACAAGCATTCTTTTTCTTTTGGACCCTGCCTTCACCCTTTGGGAGACAACTTCTCAGGAGGAAAAAAGATGCAACATTTTCGATGGTGGTGGGGGGTACCGGCTCGACCTCTAATTTAAGTGATTAGAAAATCAGTATTTGACTGCCTTTCAAACCTCAAGGAGAAGCAATTGGAGAAGCTAGCCAAAGGATTGATTTCCAATAAAATCACAAATTACAGGATTGACCTACCAAAGGGGGGAGACCTGACTTTAAGTCTATGTATGAGTTCTCAAGACTTTGAAGAGGAAGGCCATGATCTGTAATGAAATAATGATTTTTTTTGGATCTCCCAAGCCAATGGTGAATAACCAGAAGCCATACTCTAATGAAGATTGGCATGAGAAGAAGGTGAATCACAAGTTCAACAAGATGCTCTTTTCAATTTTGGACTTAGAACTCAATGACAACTTCTACAACAAAAAATGAAACTCAACCTCTCTGATGATGTTCCACTTGCTGAATTTACAACCACCCTGAGAAAATGGATAAGTAGTGTAACTCTGGAGGCAGTCGCTACAAAGTTATTTCTTTTGGACACACATTAGAAATAGGATAAACTTAATGACATGGTGGAGCTTTTGGATGTTGTTGACAAAAGGGAGACGGTCTCATCTTTGTAGGATTACACCACAAGTACTATTGTTGTCATCTCAACCACACACATGACTAAGGAGATTCCTGTTGTGTGGAAAGGCTTGGACATGAGTCATTTCTTAATGCGCTATTCAATGCCAAGCAGGTGGCTTTCAAGGTGGTGGTTTGCCTTTGTGATTATGAATCAATCAAGTTTCTTTTGTCAATCGTCATGAAGTCAATTTTTGTCTCGAAGCTATGATTTGAGTTTGGGCAATACATGGTGGTAGGAGTAAAATCTTTAGGCTCAATGGAAAACGTCATGAAAGAACCTATATTCTTTTATACGCACATGTTCATGGGAAGGATGGGGAAGTTTGCGTAGTTTAATTTTTTGGGGAACAAAAACATGCCTTCACTTATTGACAACATAGTTTGTTTTTTTTTCAAAGATTATTTCGTATACCAAAATGGGATATACCCAAAGGCGCTATCAAAAATTCTAGAGCCAATATTAAAAAGTGGTATGGTATGTTTGAGTATTTTCAATGGGGGAGTTATAAACTATACTCGGGTTTGGTAGGTCCAAGTTGAACAATTTAACTTGTTTGTTTGCAATGCTTGTCATCAGCTTTTCATTTCACTTCCACGTTTGTCATTTTCGATACCCATAAGACATAGGAGCACAAATGTAAAATCATGATCTTGATGGGAATAATTATGAAGTCATTGCGTTTGTCTGTTTGCATGTGCTTTTCGGGGTTTCGACAAAAGATATGGCAATTGAAGCAAGTCATGTAGTTTTACAAATCACTATTAAAGTTCAAACAAATTGGAACATTGATTTGGAACGGAATGAAAATGAGGAAATTACAAGGGAAGGCAATATGGAAGGAGGTGAACCTTTCATTCTATCACCTCCCATCAATAAAAACAAGAAAGAGTATGTGAAAAGAACTAAAAACTCTACCAAGCCATCCAACAATAAAGAGCATACCTCCAAAAGCAAAAGAACTCAACATAAACAATCCATAAATCAAGAAAAAAAAGTGGACAGAACTTGTCAAGTTGTTGGGGCAAGCTAATGGTGACCCCCTTCCTTCCCTCAACACTTCACTATGCACACATTGATAGCCTCATAAACTGACGTTCATGATAGGGTTGTAGATGAATGCAAGGAGGAGCAAGAGCTTGGTGCTTTATAGAATATTGCACATGTGGAAACTTTGAGCCCTTTACATTTCAAATTTAAAAAATTGTCATGACTAAAAATATAATAGTAGTTAATTAAATAATGTACATAACCTTATTGGAAAAATGATTAATAGGATTGTTATTGTGTCATGCTCCAACTTGGATGTAAAGAAGCGAATTTGGTTTGTTAAATTGCGATGAATGTGGTAAATTTTTTAAATAATGAACTGTTTTTAAAATTCAGTTTTTTGGGTTTTCATGATTCATGTGGGCAAGGAATATGTAGGATTGGGTTCTTTTGGACTGTCTACATCTGCTCATTACCCTTAAAAAAAGGACCTTCAAGTGAATAATTTGTAATCAATTCTCAACATTCTCCTTCTATGCAAGTTTGTAATTGTTCATTCATAATATTATTTGAATTCATTCACTTTTGGTTTCATTCTTTCCATAGGATCAAATTCCTAGTCCTCCAAGATCTAGTGATGGCAAAGGTGTCAAGTTTTCAACTTTCATTCATTTGAAAATAAAACAAGATGACATCCCTTCCATCCTTGTTGTTCATTTGGAATCTATTGTATTACATATGTTCACCTCCAACAAAGGTGAATGAATTGCATGTAACCTTTGACTTGAATGGGGTTTGGGTGGCAAAATGGTTCAAGGTGTCTCGTACATGAATGGTTCCATCTTGTTCCCTTATTTTGAGGCCTAGATTAAAAGATTTCCTAAAAACATGTTTTGTTTAGTTCATAGTATATACATGGTTTACAACCTAGCATCACAACATCAATAAATATTTTGATCAAATCAAACATGAAACACGTATTTTTTTAATCCTTCAAGGGTTTTCGGACAAGAATCTTGCCAGGAACATGATCATTTTCTTGTGGCTAATCTTGAAAAGCCCACTTTTCATTAAAAACTTGATGTTTTCTTTTCAAATTTTTCTGACACACATGCTAAGAACACTTTGCTCATAGATGATATGCCATATAAATCTATGTTTAATGATTCCTGTAGTGCCATCTTTTTAGAGTCATTTCACAAATCTCCTACTAATGGAAATTACTTGCTCTCCATTATGTTTCCTTACTTGGTGTTGTTGGCCTCCTTTCAATCTAATGTTCAAAGTTATGTAAGTTTTCATATAGAATGATATATTTAAATGACAATTGCATCCTAAACAACTACCTAGCATGCATTGTCATTATACAAATAATAATTCAATAGAAGGTTTTCCAAATGATTACGCTTCAACATATCTTGTTTTCTTAGTCCCATGTTTTGTTTATGACCATTTTATTGTTCACACTTTGGTTAATTGTTTACATTATCAATTTTTATGCTTCACATGGTGTTGACAAGGTAATTTATTTATGAGTTTTAGAGCATTTTGTGAGGTTTTCATCAACTATTTTTTTTGTTGTTGAATGAAGTTTTCACGTTGTTTTCAACAAATCATTTCGTTGTTGTTGTAGTTTAATGTTTCCTTGGGGCAAGATGCAATTATCAAAGGCCATTCAATGCATTCACGATTATGTTCATAGGTTGTTAGACCAAAAAAATTGTTAATTCTTAGCATGAATGGGGTGTTGTGTTATTTTCCATAATGTGCTACTCTACAAGGGAATGCTAGAGTGTTTCACATAAATATTGATTCAACAAAAGTGGAAGTTAGAACTAGATTAGAACATTTCCTTTCCATGGCATTTGAAAATTTTTACATTAAAATTTGGTCTTGTATGAAGCTTGAGGATGTGCTAAAAGTTTTTCCAATTTTGATGCCAAAAAAAGTTTTTGGATTAGTTTGTGTTTAGTTGGGACCATGAACAATGCTCCAAGACTTTTGGCCTAATTACACTCTGGTCCTTTTATCATTTAAAGGATTTAAAACATGTGTATTATGTTTATCATGATCTACCTATTGGGAAGGGAGATCAAATGTTATTCATTGATGATGAACGTTTCAAAATCCAAAATGGAATGATAATTTCCTTGAATCCTTCAATGGAAAATTTTTGTCAAAAAATAAAGTGCAATGGTTGGACTTGTCATTTTGTTTGTGGCCTACCTTGATTGGATTGCCAATGGCAAGGACAATTTGAGTTCATCATGACATTACATGGAGAGATATTTTAAACCTTGTTTAAGTTTTACTTCGCAAAATTATTGTTAATTCTTATAATATATGAACAATGACTATGGGGATGTTCACAATACACAACCCCTTTTAGGTGTGTACCTTGAAATGTTTCATTTGTTTTCAATGTCCATTTTCTCATGTTGTAGCTTTATAATGTTTTCATTAGTAATAATGATTTTCATTTGTAGTTTGATTAGATTGTTCTTCCCAAACTATGCAATGTTGTTTATAACTTTAAAAGGAAAAAAACAATGTTGGCCATTACGCACAATAACATATCTTGGGTTTTATAATTGGTTGATAAAATGACTATTGTTTTTTTTCACTATAATTGTAACTGCAAGTTCATGTTAATGACTACATAATTGTAAAAGACATTATGGTGCCACATGGAATTATCATGTTGCGATTATAGTCGATATCACGACTTGATGGTTTTTATACAAATATCAAAATTTCAAAAATGTATTTTTAATGTATTTTCAATCATCCAAAATTAGGTAATAACAAAATTCCATTCACTTTGGCAACTTTTGGTGATGCTGATGTGGCATGCCACATGGTAACAAGGTTGACTAGTAATTGCAACAATTCATCACTTGTGACATTAACTTCACATCATGATTCATGTCACTGATTTGATGAATTAATCTCATTTATTAATTAGTTGAAATATTGTTGTCCTTTGCGACTAATAATGATTTAGTTTTCCATGTGATGGTGACATGGCATGCCATTTGGCAACAAGGTGTCACAAGTTTTCATGGCAATCCATGATTTTTTTGAGATCGTAAGTTTTTGTGTGTCTTGAATTTGTGGCACCAATATTTGGGATGGCATACCATATTTTTTTATGTGCCATGAAATTTTTGAAATCATGAATTCACCTGCATGTGTATGTGTACTAAATAATCTATTGTTAATTGTAATTATGATTATAGTATTAATAGTTTTTTTGAAAAAGGTGACACATAAATCCTTGGTTTTTTAACTACTTATTAGCTAAGGTTAACATACCTAATAAATTAACCTATGTATGTAGGCTACTTAGTAAAAACTTATTTCATAATATAAGTTATTTTGTAAGTTATGTGATTACACAAAATGAATTTACTACATCTAGTATGTTTAAATATATTTATTTTAGGTTATCTTATTGATAGGTTAACTTATGTAAGCTTGTTTAGGTTCCTAACTTTAGGTTTTTTGTTAGTCAACCTAGGTAGCTTCATTACAAGATATTTTATCAGTTTGTAACATTTCAAATTTGTCCAACTAAATGTGATTATGATGCGACTAAATGCAACTATGATGCGACTAGATGTGACATAATTATCCCAAGTTTTTTTCTTAACTTAAAATTACCTAACTTAACTTAAGTTAAGTAAATAGTAATATATATTAACAAACTAGTTCATCTTAAGTCAACCCAGGGAGGTTTAGGTTTAAGGTAGGTTGGTAGGTAGTAGGTAGGTTGACCTAGGTCAACTTAAAGTGGCCAAAGTTAATTCAAGGTTAAATTTTTTGAGTTTTATAACTTTGTGTTAAATATAATTTGTATAAAAAATGTGGTAGTGCAATGAACGAGGACTTGATCCCCAAAGTGAAAGTGAGGGGTTCAAATCCTCATTCCTACAATTTATCATACGTAGGCCACTTGGTTTAGGTTAAGTAACTTAGTTTATGTTTGTTGGGCTAAAAGCCCAACATTTGTTTTTAATTTAAGCCATTTAGCTTAAGTTAGATAGCCTAAATTACCTAACATAGGGAGTTAGCCTAAATAGGTTAAGCTAACTTGACTTTTGGCTAAGCGAATTAGGCTAGGTTGCTTAGCTTAGTTAGGTTAGGCTAAGTTCATTTTTGGTTATGCTAGCTACATGGGCTAAACTCATTACTACAAATCATGGTTTTCTACCTACATATTATTTACTTACCTATCTAGTCACCTATCTACTTAATTTTAACCATTATGTGTAACCATTGGATTTAGCCATTATGTTTAGTCATTAGATTTAACAATTAAATTTATCCAATTTTTTGCCAAATTTTTACCATTATGTTTAATTTAAATTTAGCCATTAGGTTTAGCCATTATGTTTAACCACTAGATTTGGCACTAGTTTTAGTTTAAATTGAACCATTAAATTTGGCCATGAAATATAGCCTAAGTTTAACCATTAGGTATAACCTAGGTTTAGCCATTATGTTTAACCATTAAGTTTATCAACTAGGTTTAACCACTATGTTTAGCCACCAAATTTCATGATTATATTTAATCAAAGTTTAATCATTATGTTTAGTCATTACTTTAAATCACTAAATATAACAACTAGTTTTTGTTATTATGTTTAACCATAAGTCATTAAATTTAACCATTACCTTTTAAGTCATTAAATTTAGCTATTAGATTTATCCATTAAGTTTAACCATTATTTTTTAAACCATTATTTTAAGTCATAAATTTAGCCATTATTTTGAATCACTAAATTTAACCACTAAGTTAAACCATTATTTTAAATCATTAAGATTAGCCATTAGGTTTAGCCATTAATTATGTTAAGTCATTAAGTTTAACCATTAAATTTAGCCATTAATTATTTTAAGTCACTAAGTTTAACCATTAATTATTTTAAATCATTAAGTTTAGCCATTAGGTTTAACCATTAATTATTTTAAATCACTAAGTTTAGCCATTAGGTTTAGTCATTACTTTAAATCACTAAGTTTAACCATTATGTATAGCCATTATTTTAAATCATTAAGTTTAACCATTATGTTTAACCAATATTTTAAGTCATCATGTTTAATCATTAACTTTAAATCAATACATTTAGCCATTATATTTAGCCATTACTTTAAATCAATAGGTTTAACCATTATATTTAACCATTACTTTAAATCAATAGGTTTAACCATTATGCTTAACTATTAACTTGAAGGCACTAAGTTTAACTAAAGTCATTAAGTTTAACCATTATTTTAAATCATTGAGTTTAGCCACTAAGTTTAACCATTATTTTAAGTCACTAAGTTTAATCACTAGGTTTAGTCATTACTTTAAGTCATTAAGTTTAGACGTTAGGTTTAACCACTAGTTGTGACCTAGATTTTGCAATTATGTTTAATGATGTGAAATAAACATATGAAATTAAAAAATTGATAGAAATTGAACACCATTGGTAAGGACTTGGTTTATGATTGTAAAGGTTTGAGGTACAATTCCTTATACTTACAACGTATGTGCATGTTTAGAGGGTTAAAGTAGGTAAGTTAAATTAAAGTAGTTCAGTGAAGTTATGTTAAGTTAGGTTAGGCTAGGTCAAGTTAGGTTAACACCTACCTATCTAATGTTTTCTTTTGACCTACCTAGACCCGTTTACGACCTACCTACCTACCTATTAATTTTTAAAATAATAATTTAAAAAATGATTTTACTTTAGGTATAAAATTGACCTAATCAAATGGTTCATTGTCTATTAGTCAAATAGTTAGTCATTTTGTCAATCATTCTACTAGTCAAAAGGACAAGGTATAGTTAATAAAAAAAAGTCACTAGTCAAAGTAGACAGTGTTGAAATCAATTTATCCAAAATGGCACCTTCGTCAAGTTGACCAATGTCATTTTCGGGTCCTTTTTGACCAATTTTGTTAATAAAAAAAACCATGATTTGTAGTATTGATTGAGTTGATTTTTGGTCATGTACAATGATTCATAATGTGTTTATAAATTTTTGACACATGTCATCCATCTATCAAGGCATCTTTTATAACACTTAGTTGAATAAAATGATTAAGTTGAGATTGCATGCACTTTACACGTCATACCAAGGTCATCAATGACATGGAATTTCAATATTAAGCCAAATTTTAAAAATCCCAATTAGTAAGATGATTGGGCTTTGCGACTAAATGGGTGAAATGACATGGGTGACTAGTTGCATATGTCTTTTTTGATTAAGACATAATTGCAAAACCCAATTTCAAAACCCAAGCTATGTTGTTGAGTACAATTTTTATTTCGACTTGACGAATATGTAGCTGCATATTTGATGACGGACAATCGCAAAAGTTTTAATACTAAAAGAAGAATTGAATTTATCCTTAAGGTTGAAAGTAATGTTATTTGAGGATTGAAAAAAAGAATGTTTTCAAATTGCATATTTTTCATATTTTGTGATGATCCAATGTTTATTATTTTCAAATTTGTATATAGACCATTGATGAATCCTTTGTGTTCAATGACATGGTGGCCACCAAAGATCAAGATTAAATTTGAAATGTAAATGTATTTGATATTTTTTTTTCACCTAGTATGTAAATTTCATTTTCGTTAATCTTCAAATCTCCTTTTGACATTGTCAACAACTTGGTGGTCACAAGGCTTAATTTGTGTCATTGATGTAAGTTACGTTAATTTGATATTCCAAATTAATAAAATTTGATATTTTCTTCCATGGGCATCACCAGGCTAGTGGCCGCCAAGTCATATTTATAATTGAGAGGTTCAAAAATTTAATGTTGTAAATGTTGTGTTTGCATTTTTAGTCTTTTTAAAGTTCTAAATTAATAAAATATGTGTTAAGTGGTATAAAACAAAGTAAAATCTAATAGTATGAATGATCATTTTGTGTGAACAAAAAGGTTTTTCTTACAATTAGTTTAGTTTTTTTGGGTTGATTTCACATCATTCAACACTTGCATGATTATTAGCAAGTTCTTGCTTAAGGTTATGGTTTATTCTTTTGATAAATTCCCCATCATTTGCACCAAATTGTGGATAATTTTTTTGCATGAAAAGGTTGCCATTACATTGCAAGCATAATGCCTTGCTTTTGGCCTACTACAATCTTGCTTAGTGCTTTAGGAATGTTAAACCATAACCTTGTGTTTCGGTTTCTTGTTTGCATACTAGTCATTTGGCTTTCTTTTGTTGCATCAAAAGCTATGGAAGATGATGTACTTCACATATATAATTTCATGGGGGATAATGGGGATGAAGATGGGGAACTAAGGCTTGCAAGCAAGTTTGTGTTTCAATTTGATGAGATTGCCAAAGAGGTTTATGTCATAAAAGATGAAGCTCTTTGGAGGGTTTGACTTGGGAATTCAAGGAAATACCAAAGATTATCATTTCCATTCCAAAAGTCAAATAGCAATTTGGTTTCTATTATAGAAATTGATGTGGGAGTTATCTAAGTCATGTGGTGTTCTTTGTGCCATTCCACATAACATTAGCTGACAAAAACATTTTAGTATGTGCCTACAAATGAGAAGTTTGTGTTGGCATGAAGGAAGTGTCTTTAAAAGAGGCACAAACTTTGCAAAACTTGGATTAAGAAGTTTAGGAAAGGTAGGTAGAAATGGGACTGTGCATGTATTTGAAAGTGGTTTGTGGAAACACAAATTTAAATCCTTGGTCAAAACTTGATTTGCATCAAAAGTGATCTTGTTCCAAAAGACTTTGGAATATATGTTATTACCATCATCTTGTGTTATGATCAACAATTGTTGCACATTTGCAAGGTAGGCTTCGTAATGGACCTACAAGGGCTATAACTTGGGTAATCATTAAGACTTTGAACCTTGTGGTTCAATAATGCATTTGAAATCAACAATTTAGGGTTGTTGGCTATTATTTAATGCTTTGAATGTTGCCATTGCCATCTTTTTGAAGCTCCATGGGGAATATTTTCATAGTATAATAGTTGTTCTTTCTTTGTTGTGAAAAAAAATTGATTCAAAATTGGAAAACCTTTATGCAAGGATGGCAATGGAAGTAGTGATTATCTCGTAATTTTTTTTTGTTCTTCTATGTTGCCTTTGATGAAAGCATGGTTCACAACATACTTACACTAATGTTGGAATGCAGTGCATTAATGAATACATTGGGTTTGAAACAACCAAGGTTGTGGTATAGAAAATTATGGCAACAAGGTCCTCATTCCTATATTAGTGAAGGTGTATAACTTTTTGAATCTAAAACATACATCACACTAGAAAAAAAGGAGGTTTTGTAACCATTTTATTCGCAATTACATGTAGTTAAATGTCATTTGCAACTAGTTTTGGTCATTTTTGCAACTATTTATTATGTTTGATCATATTTGTGACTATTATTTTTTTCATCCTTCCAAGAGGCCAACTTTTAATTTGAATTTCATTCAAGAAGTGCCATATATGTTTTATTAGTTACAAATGTGAAAAAAATTAATTACAACCATTTGAATATATTAAGGTCTATAAGGAAATACTTGCAATACCTTCTCAATGTTGGGAAGTATAATAAGAAGTAGTTGCAAATAGGTTGCAACTAGGTTGGTCACACTTACAATTGAAATGTTTAACCAATATATTTTGTCTTCTAGTCTTTTGATATGGAGTGTATAAATTAGTGCAATAGAAGTATTCAAACTATAAGTGCTATTCAAGGGATGAATTAATCAAAATTGTTTAAGCCTAAAGGTAATTAAAGTTCAATACATTGAATTCATGAATATTTTTAATTTTAATGATCAATAAGAAGAAGTTCTTTGATTTCATTGCATAAAATTGAAAAATTGCATGTTTTAATATGCATTTAAATACATTTAAAATAATACAAGTACAAGAAAGTATGTTTCCTACTCTTTTTTCAAGTATATGAAAGTATGATGAAAACACAATTGTAATTGAATTTTTTATACTTTCAAATGGATAAAACAATTTAATATGTATTAATGCATTTTTGAAAATTTCATATTATGCTCATAATCTATCAAAATTTTCATATTAAAATATCTTGAAATTTTTGAAAACCCAACCAATTTAGAACATACTTTTCATCCATTCTTTGTATATTAAAATTCTTTACACTTTGCATTGTGTAGCTTACCATAAATTCAATGGAGTGCACCATTGCTTCATAATGAAAGTTTTAAAAAATTTGAATAGATTTTTCATGTTTATACCATAAATGTGATTGTGACTACATATGAGATTATTTTTTTTGGCATACTTTATCATGCTTTCACCCAATACAACAAAATCTTAAAGATACACTAGTAATATATATAGCCCACTACAATTAGGATGAACCAATAAAGAGGTTTGGCCTTAAAAACTAAACCCAAAATAAAATAATATTACCCCAAATTACTTACCTAACGCTAATTAAACCTACCTACATATCACCTATGCATACCTAGCCACCTACATACCTATGCCTACCTACCTACCTAGTTATTTAAGTGCCACATATTGACATCTTATTAACCCTAAGTTGGATGATGTAGATAAAATAAAATAAATATCAAAATAAGCTTAAAATTACCATGTGTCATAATACAAAAAGGGGTTCATTTTAATTGCATGCAATGTTATCTATGCAATTGGCCTTCCATGGATACGATGAATGAAAATGTATATTGATAACATATATGCATGCCAAGTACAACGTGTCACATGCAATTGAAAATTGTGTGCAACTTGTTTTAAACAACTATGCCAATTTTTAATTGCATGTCCATTTGCAATTGAAAATCATGGTATTTACAAAATGTCGATTTTTTATTAGTACTGATGTAGGCATGCAAGTATGGTTTTGATGTGTGCGGCTTATGCAAGTTTGGGTTGGGTTGTACTATAGGATCCACAAGGATTAAGGTTCAAATTAATGTTGTGTGTGTAATGTTTTGGGACTTACATTCCATGTAAGTGTAAATCCCATAATGAAATTTATTTACATTTATTTTGTTTATTGTGGAACTTGAATTTGGCAATTTATATGCCATAAGCTTATATTGAACCAAAATTGTGATTTTTTGCATGTGTGAACATTTGGTTTCTTGTGTGGCTTATTCTTTGACCATTATTTTATTCCTTGATGTGGGTTGCACATCACCATAGAATTGATTGTGCACACTCTATGTATGGTAGTCAC
>Ga0116231_10007997_pt1 | contig 18852 bp, 8 predicted proteins | sample S1TSphgellanicum_2_FD_89695 | JGI IMG/M metagenome (GOLD analysis project Ga0116231, IMG submission 89695) | Host-associated microbial communities from peat moss isolated from Minnesota, USA - S1T2_Fd - Sphagnum magellanicum MG | ecosystem: Host-associated > Plants > Peat moss > Unclassified...
AAATTTTGAGCATTGTGTCTTTCTGCCATATACAAGGTGTTGTGCACCGTGACCTCAAACCTGAGGTACCTTATACTCAACTACTTTTTCCTCACAATGGTCTAGTTGGTGCCTATTCTGCCCTGGGAAGACTGCAGGAGAATCTTGTCTCCAAGCACAGAAACACAAAGTAGAAATCTGCCTTGCACCAGTCTGAGAACTGGATATGTTTAGTTGAATATGAGCTGGTTTGACTGGTCATCCATGGATATGGGATAATCAGCTCTTAGAATGGAATGTACTACTGCTGGATAGGGAGCAAGCTGTAATATTACTACATTTAGGGCAGCTGTCAAAAATGTGCCCTTATGGGGTGTCACTTTGCTCTCAGAGCTCAAAACCTGAGTCTATGAGTTTTATTTTATTATAATGCTTCATTTGCACACATGCTTTGTGGATGTGAAACATATGGGAGTCAGCTTTCATGGCCAATTCTGTTAATTGATATGTGCAGAATTTTCTTTTCACAACCAAGGATGAGAATGCTCAGTTGAAGGCTATTGATTTTGGATTGTCAGATTTCATCAAGCCTGGTATGATAGTGTGATGATCCATTTATGGATGATATTCATGTGTATAGGAAGCATACTTTGCACCTAGCTTATTTCATAGTTGGGTCTTTTGCGTGAGTAGAGGACCCTCCTACCAAGGAATTTGAAGGACTGCAAGGGTTGTAGGCAACAACTATGCTGAGAATTTTTTAGTTGATCTCAAGTTATTAGGTCCCTGTAATGATCCTACCACCGTTGATAATGTTAATGAGTAAAGGTAATTAACTAGAAGTTGAAGGGCATTGCTCATTTGATGTTAACTACAATGGATTGTATTTGACATTTAGACAAACTGTGGATGATATCTTTGTTGAGAACATAACACATTAAGGTGGGGAGATGAATGGATAGCAGTCCAGTGGGATGACCAGAGTGGCTATTCTTTTTTAATACTTGCAAACTGCAAGCAGTTGGTGCATAGAGAGGGTAAACTATAGTGTTGAAGTGTGCAGATGAGAGTTGCAGACTGTGAAGTACCCCATCTACATAGTAACAGGATGTGATCAGGAAATAGGGATGTATAAGTAGGTATAATGAAATGTGTTGGTTGAGGGTTTGCAGATGAGAGGCTGAATGATATAGTGGGGAGTGCATACTATGTTGCTCCGGAGGTGCTGCACCGCTCATATTCAATGGAGGCAGATGTCTGGAGTATTGGAGTGATCACTTATATTCTCCTGTGTGGCAGTCGCCCATTTTGGGCTCGCACAGAGTCAGGAATCTTTCGTGCGGTGCTAAGAGCTGACCCTAGCTTTGAGGAGGTCCCTTGGCCTTCTATATCCCCTCAGGCGAAGGATTTTGTGAAACGTCTACTCAACAAAGATCTTCGCCGGCGTATGACAGCTGCACAAGCCCTAGGTATCTCCATTACCGACTTCAATTAGTATCAGAACAAATATCCCATTTGATATCTTTGAACTCTGGAATTGATGAATTCAACTCCACATTGTTCACAAAATCTAGAATATTCCTTCTCTCTATTGGAGAAAAAGATAATTGGGAATAGAAACACATTCTTTTTTTATGTTAATGCGGCAGATTGACCAAGATATCTACACAGTCCAACAAGGTTCAATACAGAAAATGCAAAGGGAGGACTTGATATTGTTTGGGAAGTGTGGATTATCTGGACCAATGTCATGCGCTCTGGGATTTTGAAATTGAGTTTTGTAAAGTTTGTCATAATGGCTGTATTTGTCCATTTAATATGTTGTGGATCCTTTTCCTAAATACCTGAACTCCTTTTGTTGCATTTGTCCATTGAATATGTCCTGGATCCTTTGACTAAGTAACTAAGCTCCTTGGTGCCAGGAATTTGGGCAAATCTGTTTCCTTTCTAGAGAGCAATTATTCTTTTGTAGATTGTGTTTATTTGTGGCTGATCTTGATTTATCTGATCCAATGCCACTTTTTTGTGATGTTGGGAGTCTAGTGAATCTTCTCTTGCTGTGGCGTTTGGTGGTCAATGTAGCTACTGAATAGATATTTGTCTGTGTTACTAGGGCTGACAGCAAGTAGTGTACTTTGTGGCATTTCTGTTTGGGAATTGCAGCACATCCATGGATTCGAGGGAACCAGAAAATACCCCTGGACATACTGGTGTATAGACTTGTGCGCTCATATTTGAAATCGTCATCCATGAAGCGTGCTGCCCTGAAGGTAAAGCCCCAAGTTTTTTCTTCTTGCCTTGGATTTTGCAACAGGTTGATCTTACAAGCCTTTTAAATGTTGCATTCAAGTATGTAACCTGCTGGCCAAGTTGCATGGAAAATTAGTTAGTTGTGTCCGGACAGACCTATGATGGGTCTCATGTGACTCAGCTCAAGGGGATGATTTGACAGCCTTTCTGATCCAATTTAACTGTTTGGAGTACATATGGTTTTGTATAACAGTTGCTGCAAAATCTGAGATGGGAAAGGAAAATCACTGAATAAGTATGTTAGTGTGCTGCAGGCACTGTCAAAAACTTTGACAGAGGATGAGCTGTCTTATTTACGAGCTCAATTCATGCTTTTGGAGCCCAACAAATCTGGTCGTGTCTCCTTTGAGAATTTCAAAGTGGTGGGTCTCTTGTTACCTTCACATGTTGGCTCTCTTGACCTTTGAGTGTTAATATGTTCTTAAGCTAGGACTGTCATTAATATGTTCATTTTTACTCAAATAGGAATCTGACAGATCTTCCGTACATGGTTTAGTGACTCTGCTAAATCATTGGTATACAAGGATTACATTTGTTACATGAGTTTTCCCCATCTCAAGGGCCCTGAAGTGGTTAGAAGATGTTCATTCTTCAATTGACATTGTTAAGGGTTTCTATAAGGTGCAGATCTATGGGTGGTAGTTGTCCCTGTTTGTGTAGTTTGATCTCTTGTGGCTTGGTGTCAGTTTCTTTGCCTTTACATGGTAGTGGGTTCTCCAACTTGTTGCCTGTGTTCTGTGTTTGTGTTGGCCACTGACTCTGTCTCAAGTATTTGTGTTGGAGCAGGCATTGCTTAAAAATGCAACAGATGCAATGAAAGAATCTCGAGTTACTGAGATCTTATCCTCTGTATGTTTCTTACTCACTTTCAATCCTTTGCACAAGTCAGAGAGCTGCAGATTCATGTCATGATGGTCGTCCATGGTTTTTGTGTTCATGTGCAGTGGTTTGGGGCTTAGGACTTGAGATTTATGGTCAAGAATTAATGTGAATTTAGAGGATCAGACCATAGTCATGTGAAATGATAGACAGGAGTGTTTCTATACAGACATATTGCCAGGCTTTATGTTTTGTTGTTAAGACAGCTTGTATGGCCACAGATGGATGCACTGTCCTTCAAAAAGATGGACTTCCCAGAGTTTTGTGCAGCAGCTATTAGTGTGCACCAATTGGAAGCAACTGATAAATGGGAGCGACACGCACGTGCAGCATATGATATTTTTGAAAAAGAGGGCAACCGAGTTATTTCTGTAGAAGAACTTGCTCGGGTAAGCTCTTATGTCTTGCTGGATATTCTGTTGTGTGCATCATTTGTTGACTGTTGAATATGACATGGCAAGAGATACAACTTGCTTTGTTGAACCTTTGCCAGAAAGACAGACAATTCAGAGGAATTCAGTTTTGGTTAGAACTTCGTTTAGCCTTGTGGTCTTTGATGGTAAGAAAATTCTTGATCACTAAGCAGTCAACATTTGGTAGGCTAACACCATCGAGGGGCACTTGCAGGAGGTGGGATTAGCATCAACAGTTCCAGGACAAGTATTTCATGAGTGGGTTCGGCAGTCAGATGGAAGGCTAAGTTACATTGGTTTTACAAAGCTCCTCCATGGTGTAACTGCTCGGGCTGCTGCTCGGACTAATCGATAAACTCCAAAAGAACATCTATTCCTGGAGCTGGTGCTCACAATGATTTCTTTACTGATCTGTTGGACACATTGTGTATTTAGAGTCACCTATGAGTTTGTTTCCATTGTGTGCGGTCTATTCCTTATTTCTGGGAGCAAATCCACTGCTCTCTTCATTTTCAATCCTCTATGTTGGTGAAAGAACACATTAGCATAACCAATTTATGTTTCACCAGTTTGGCTTAGAGAAATGAGACATATTTGAGATTGATCACTGCTTGAGTTGTTCTTGGGCCGATGGCACACATTTTAAGTGTCTAATCGGAGGTTATAGAAATGCAGACATGGAGTATGTGAAAAAGTATTAGTGGTAGTGAGCCATATGTACAGGCCAATGAGTATAATAAGTGGTCATTTGTTCCAATGTATGTTTGGCGCTACTTGTTTAGGCCTTTGAGTTGAGGGCACCTAATTTCTTTGCGATCATGAAAGTTCTGATCAGTGGATTTGGAGCACTTGCTTCAGGACTGGATCAACCATGGAAGTTTGGCATGGTGTCTGTGTGTGTGTGATGGGACTGTAGGCCTTCCTGTGTGCATGTACTCAATGGAGTTGGGGATGTCTGTGATTAAATTCTGTATCATATATCATAACATGGGCTTCTGTGCAAAGAAAGGAAAATGGATTTTGCACATATGTATTCTGTTAGTAGATGTAGCATAGTGCAATTTAATAGTACACCTTGACCTACCAAGATACACAAGTGTGATGGCGAGGTGTCTATTGGTTCTACTGGTTTGTATATTGGCATAGGGTAGTTACATATCAGCATGTTGGTAAGGGCATTATCACCAATCACAGTTTGATAGTGTTGTAACAGCACAGCATTCTCTGGTCAATACACAGATGCAGGCAATTGGAAAAGGCTATGGGTGTCTTTGGAACCTGATGTGAGAGAAGGCACAAACAGAGGGGAGGGCCGTTTTTCCTACTGTTGAGGTGGCTGCTGAAGGTATTTCCAAACTCCTTATACCCTTTCCATTTTTGCTCTTGAAGTGAAATGAGTGTTCTCTATTTGGTGGTTTGTCAATGAACTTCCATTTGTCTTTTATACATAATTGGACTGATTTTTGCCTAGATGTCATGGTCGTTGCAGGAGTGAGTGAGGCAGTACTTGCAGACCACCATTGGATTTACCAGTAATAAATGGTATACACACAGACGTAAAGAAGGGGTTGATGATCATGGAATAAGGCATCTCTCATCACCTTGGAACTCTCTCATGCCCTTGCCCTCCAGCTCCACATCCTCCAGGTGGTAAGAATCCCCTTTGACTTTGATGGCAGAATTGATTTACCATCTCTTTACTAATAGGTGTCAGTTAGGGTCTGGAAGAGGAAGTTGCCTCTGAGTGGATCTGCCGTTGAGTAGATTTTGTCAGGACCTGGAAGAACAGATTCTAAATTAGCTTAATCATGAGCACCCCTTTGTATACAATCATTTTCAATGCTTAGGTATACAATGTGGAGCAGTACCATGAAGAAGAAAGGGAGCTGCTGGAAGGACCTGGATTGGGAGTGAACAAGAAGTCTTGGTTGCCCAGTGCCTTGCAGTGATGAAGGCTTCTGGTGTGTGTTTGCTTCCTTTGTTATTTCAGGAATTATGACACTGTGGAATTCGTAAGTATTTATGGTGGATGAGGAAACAATTACAAGTTATGAAGCTGACAAATGATGAGTTTGAAGGTCTAAGGAAAGTGGTTCAAGACAGGGTAGCGGCTTTATGGCAGCAATGATGTAGTGCTTTTAAGTACAGAGGGCCTTTTTACAGGTAACAGACACTACGCGGAGATCTAATTCTCTGCACAAATAGATCTGGTCGTCAGATGGAGGTTCATGATCTCTGTATGTATCCTCTATCACAAATTGTAACGAGGAGGCTAGGTTTGAAGATGGCCCATCTGTAATTTCTAGAGGTATTGTGTTATGCCATTTTGCTTTGGTTTTCAATGTTGACTTCATGGTTTACAAGTTGAGGGATTTGTCTTTTTTTAAGGACTTTGTTAGCATTCTGGAAAACTTTGCAACCAATGAATGAATGTTCTCTAAGAAAAAACCAATGTTTCAAAATGCAAATCTTTTGTTAGCATGTATAGTCATGAAGTATGATTATGGAAGCAATTATGTTTAGGAGATCATGAGCAATTTCTTGTTTTTATTTCCTTTTTTGGAGGAGTGGTGGTGGTCTTGTGAAAAACTCTGGTGTTAATGCATATGGTTGTCAAAAACATGAACTATGATAAAATTATAAAAACTAAGGAATTTCAAAATTTGCACATCGTCACTTGGGCTCCATGCCACTTCACACTACCAATGACAATATGGTTTCCAAAAGTTCATTGCATGCACTCTGCATGAATAGGCACTACTGGTGATATGATGTAATGACCCCAAGGAAAAAAATGGATACTAATGAATCAAAGAATTGATATGTGGAAAGTTGGTTACAAGTTCTCCATTTGCACTTTTCATATATTTATTTATTGCATTGTGATAGATTTCCAAATGTAGAGTAGTGTTGCATATTTTGGGAATGGAAAGATGTATTGTAGGATCTTTACCATTTTGGTAACAAATTGTTGAAAATTTATTTAAATTTGAACCCTTAACTTTGACACTTGGTTTTTAAATTTTGAAATTTTGGGCAGGTAATGATTATAGAAAATAATAAGTAGGGTTTCCTCAATGTTATGGAGTAGTTTAGTGTGTTTAGATTGTTTCAATTTTAAGACATTGTCATGGAAGAAGATCTACGAGGTTTGTGATTCAAATCTTGATAGTTGAACTTTTAAATTAATTTTAAAAATTGCATAAATAATGATTTTTTTTTTCAAAAGTTTGGCAAAATGATAAGTAATTTAATTTATGTAAAAATGGTACAAGTACTATGATATTTGTTATTTACAGAATTTTGTAAATGTGTTTACATTTGTGGTAAAACATATTGAGATTTTTCAAGGTCAACTCTAAACACAACATTTGTTGCATATATGTTATTATGAAAACATCACATCATGAGTTGTCTACTTGTTGTATGACAAATATATGTGTATAACAAGTTATGAATGCAAGGTATAATAACTTCAAATTACCTAAAATAAAATAACATGAGATACAAAAACAATTAAGATATTAGGATGTTCTTGTGTGTTCACTTGACATGGGTATTCTATGGAAATGGCATGTCTAGAAGCCACTTTCCAATTCTCGTCCACAAAGAAGACCATGAAAGAAGCATTGCCTTTTCATGGAATCCCAATGCTCTCCCTAATGGAGCAACAAGCAAATCCCACCAAGATGATGATGGTCAACAACTTTTTTGCGACAAGTGAAGGCATTTACTAGAACACCTCCTTTTAGACCCCTCATGGACGTCAACAAAATCCCTCTTTGAGGTTGTGACTTCATAATCCAACATGGTCACATCTTGTGTAACCTCCACAATATCTTGGGAAGTTGTTTTTTTCCCCTTCCATTTGACACCAAACTTATTTTTGCTTGCCTAAATGTTTAAACCCCCAAAGCTAATAAGCTTCTCTTGGACACCAGGCTCATGGCTTTCTTTAAACACAGCTTCAAATGGCGGGGTAGAATACCTAGGGCATTCAATGTCCCAACATTAACAAAAGAAATTTATTTATTATAATGAGTTATTTTAACTAATAATGAATTATATCAATTTGTAGTGAAACATGATGATTACATAGGTACCTTACAATGATCGTTTTGAGCAAGGTGAAATGACTAGAGTATTATGAACTTATGTTATTTTTAAAATTTCAAAATGATTTAGTATAATGAATTGCACCTTTTTTTAAACTAATGAAAATGCATCCATTGTGGTGATGTCACCATTTAACAAACAAACATGGTACTTAAGATATTCGTTGGAGGAAAATGGTGAATGAAAGTATAGGCCTAATGAATGTTGATGTTCAGAAAGGTGGTGCAAAACCAAACACAATACCATAGCCACAAAAAAGGTGAACCCTAATCTATTATTGAATGCTTGCAATATTTCCTCTCCCAACAATCAATTAAGTAACAAGTTTCATCATTTTTTAATGTTTGATGTTAATGGTTTACTATGTGAAAAATCAAATTTGAAATTTGGAAAGAAATGGAGATCGATAATTCTTGTAGTGAGATGATAACACAAAATTGTAAACCCTAAACCTAATTGGTATTGGTTAGTTCTTGGTTTGATTTTGGCATTTGATCAACAACAACCCAATATAACCTAAAACCCACGGTTCAATTTCTGATATGGGGAAATAGTGAGGTCAAACCTATGGTCGTGTGGGGCATTAAAAAATGTCCAGATACATTCATTCCTCGTCCATTAAATTTGCACCAATAACTAGTTTTGAAAAACGTGAACATGGCTTGGATTGAAATCAAACTTGGGTTTAAATAATTATGTCCAACTAACATTTTGTTAATAAACAACATCCTTTATAACTGCATTGACAATGTACCTTTTTCTACATGATGTTCACCTTAAGGAGGTCACTTCCATTTTATTCCAAACGACATGAAAAAAATGCAACTTATTGATGAAAAAAATTAATTAATATATATTTTAATATGAATAGGATTTTTATAATTCAATATGAAAATACATTTAAAATAAATCTAGTCTATTTTACTTGTAATATATTCAAAATATGCCATTATTTCATAACAAACTAAAAATTACCCATTTATCCCAAGTGTTTCCTAAAATATACAAGTAATGACCTTCCCAAGGACCCCACCCATTTGATAATGAAGTAGAGGATAACTACTTATTGGAAGAACTATGGTTTTATTTGGTTGGACAATCTGAGTGTTCAAGTACTTGAAGCTTTGTTGGATGGAATCCACATGGTAATAACAATTTACAAGACAAAACCCAAACTAGGAATCTAGAAAAAAAATTGTTTGGTTATCTCGCATAGGTTTTAAACCCTAACCTTATAACCTTAACTTCCATGCATTTGCACTTGCTCGTAATTTTTTAATGCAAATGTATAAATGTTGTATAAATGCACCCATATTTAAATGTTGATGGTCTATTTTTTGCTTTGTGGTTTTGTTTCTATGTTTTTTTCACATTGTTAATCATGGTTTGCATTTGACTTGTAGTATTAAAGGAATTAATGTCTCCTCTTTTTCAATTTTATTGGTGACAACATTTCCATTATTGGAGATTTCATCAAATTTCAAGGTGCAACAACAATGCATCATAATAGTCTTATGCCAAATGATTATGTATATGTTAGCTAATCATCATGCTTATTGAAAAGTGTTTTGTTGCCATTTTCAAGGTTAAAACATGACTTTCCACTCTATAATGTATGGGAAGCACTTGGTTACATTGTACTATGGCCTTGGAAACAAACCATTCCATGGGCACAAGCATAATCAATATTTAGTGCACAACCTATCACAGATAACAACCATGAAGGAAGCTTTTAGAAGTTTCCAAAAAAATCCATGAAAAATATGCTTGAAAGTTTCTTGAAGATATAAAACTAGTAAAAGTTTACAAAATAATTTTTTTAAAAATTTATGGAAGCTTCTAGAATACATGATCAATGAAAGCTTTTAGAAACCATGGTTGATGAAAACTTTTAAAAAATATTGTGAACACAAATTTTTTGAATGTTGTTCAATATAAATGTATAGAAGGCTTAATTGGTGGATTTTTCCAAAAGGTTTTTGATCTTCTAAAGTGTTCCATTGAATAGTATAAGAAGAGGTCAAGAAGGCACCACCTTCAATTTTGCCAACACAAATTGTGGCTTTTGTATTTTTGATTTATCTCGCGTTTAGCTTGCATCATGTGTTGTTTAAGCAATAAAGTGATGTAGTTCTTGTTCATTGCCAAGTTTCTTGTTTTTCAAGTTTCTTCATTTTTTTCAAGTTATGTTTTTTTATCCTTCACACAACCCGTAATCTCATTTTTGTCTATGTTCCAAAAAAATTCAAAGTTATGCAAATATGAATATTTTGGACCTTGTAACTATGTGTGTATAATGTGTGCAATTCTTCAAAAGTTTAATTGGTGTGTGTTTTTCAATGACACATGTTCTTTGTGTGAATGTGGACTTATTTCCAATGTAAGTGTTATAATTGTTCAATGTAGGACATATATTTAATGTATTAATGAAAATTTTAAGTTACAAGTTAGGTCAATTAAATCGTATTAAAAAGTATTGATTTGGGTCTTGTGGGTGGGTTAGGTGTTGCCATACCTATTGGGAGGTGGATTAATGTTTGCCTTTAGTTTATTATTAATTACATCAAATTTTTGTGAAATTGAAAAAAATCATGAAAATATAAATTTAGTGACTTCACTATACCTTGTAATGAACCCATAATGAACGAGATTATTTATTTATATAAACTAGTGAACTCAACAACACTTTTTTGAATAATAAATTTTCACATGGCATTGAAATGTTGCAATATTTCTAATCAATATTATATATTTTATAAATATTCATTCATATTATTTTAAAATAACATGTCTATGACATGTTTACAATTGTTGGTTTCAAGTTTGAACCTTGTTCTCCAAGGGGATTGTCTATTATCTTTAGTAATCAAATATCATTTGATATTATAATTAGGTTAAAGATTTTATATATATATATATATATATATATATATATATATATATATATATATATATATCACAATTACATTAAAATATTCTACAAATTAAAGGTTGAATTTTTATTTATTTTTCATACTTTATTCAAATGATTCTTGATTTTTTTTTCAAAAGTATACACATGTAGAATAAATAAACAAACCAAAATCTAAGTCATTTGAAGGAAAACACATTTGAATTTCATTGTTTAATAACAACTCACAAAATATTTTTTCATGAAAAAATATGATTTGACAAGTTACAAAATTTATTTATGCAAAATATTTTAAGATTTGCATAAATAAAATGTTAAAACATTTTTTTGTTGTAATTAATAGTTAATTACATTTAATATTACATATTACATTATACAATCAATATCAGTGTATTATGTCAATAACATATATATTATATTGTGAATCCCAATTTTCAAATTGGGAAATTTATGTTGAGAGTTTAAAGGACGATTCCAATTCATTTTAAAACATTTCCATTTTGTTTGGGTGACTATTGCATAATCTCCTAACTCACACCATGTTTTGAACTAGTGATTTGTTTCAAAATTCCATCCTTCATGGACCACAATTTGAAATTAATCATTTTATTCGTTATTGGCCTCATTTAATTTAAAGTGTTTAAACATAAGCTTTCAACCTCATTTTTGACTTGACCCATTGTATTGAAAAACCTTTATTGCAACTTCATAATAAAAGTTGCAATGTATTAAAGTCTTGTTTCCGAATCAAACCCTTTAGTTTGACATTGTCAGAAGTAATGACAAAAACAAGGAGGGAAAATAATAGATTGAAAATCGACATCATCATCATATAAATACATAGAACATGAAGATGCATAGTCATGGTTGTTAAAACATTAAACTATGTAATGTAAATTGGAACAAGCAACATGGTAATGAACATTTCACAACGATCACATTATAATTAAGATATCATTTTTTTTTTGTATTTGAAAGGTTGAAAGTTTTTAGTGGTGTCATAATAAGGAAGTGGTTGTGATGACCATGTCATAATAAGGAAGTGGTTGTGATGACCATGTCATAATTGGCACATCATATGAATGTGGAAGGTCATGATGCCTTGCATTAAAAATTGTTAAACAACCCCCATTGAATTTCAAAGGGTCAAAATAACACCTTGCATAGAACACATATGGTTTTATTGAAGGGTTGGCCAAATGTGATTATTGAAAATATTTTAAAATATGGGAAAACCTTAATGTGGTGGAAAACAAACATGCAAAAGTAGGCAAAAGAAGTATCCATCAACATTGTAATCTTTTATTTTTGATATAAATGTAAGACAATACATTCAAATCATTTTCAAATTATGAAGCCATCATGCTTTTAAGTTTATAATAAATTGCATACCAAGTTTCGAAAACTTTTTTAAAAATGTAGTAAATAGGTATTAAACTAGCCAAGTAAAATGTGTTGGAACTTATTTTTTAATTAGAGATTTGGCAAAATATGACCTTTATTATGAATTTTTTAAAAAGTAATTAATAAATTGTATTATATCATTAACATGAAGTTACCCAAATAAACAAAAAAAAACAAAAATCCTACTTCCATCTAATTGAAAACAATTCATTACACTTATTTACCCACTTGCATTTTCAAAAAATTGTTTAAATATATGCTAATTAAGGACATTTAAAATAGTAATATTATACTAAAGTTTTTTTTTTAAAAATTTCATATTGATCATTAAGCTAAAAAACATTTCAAAGTTTTCTATCTTAAGATCTATTTTATGGCTACTTTTAGTAAAAACACAAGGATCACAAATTGGCCTACTTTAGAATACTTGCACCTTTATAAATTGGTTGAAATTAGACTATTGGTAATGACTATATTATTCAATGACGAAATGTTAGGTTCAATTCTAGTGATTAATATATTAGAACCAAAAAAATTAGATGTTTTGGTTCTACAAAACAAAACATGACATGTGACATGAAATGGAGAACGATGCAAAACATGTAGAATTATGAAGAAAATTATTTTGACCTTGTCAAGTTCAATGGGGGAGATGTATAACATCTCACCTTCGGTTTTATTCTTAACTAGACGAACCCATTCACATTAATGACCATGTGCTTAAATAATGTGAGTTAGCCTCCAAACTGTTATTCAATTCAAAAACTAAAAGTAATTCCATCTATATTCAACATTTAGCCTTGCAACAATATTTCTTCTATCCATGATTACTTATTTATTGATTCCAAGCATCACCCATAAACATGAACCTAGAACAATAAAATACTAAAACTTGCTAATAACAAACCATTTAGACTAATAAATATATACAGCCAATCAACAACAAGAGTTAAATTGTGTTGTGCCTTTTGTTGACATAAACATATTGAGCAAAAATGTTGAGTCACATCCATTCTACTATGCCTATTGGGCAAATCTTTTCTTATTTTTAACCAAAACATGTTGTGTAATGTGTTAGTGTATGTGTTCTAAGGTCAACATCTTTTCCAACACTTTACACCAAAATAGTTTGATGTAAAATTTGAAGGAATGATATTGAAATGTGACTTACACCCAAAAAAAATCAGAGAAATTTTCTTGGTATATTTTGGAATCCTTTATTTGGTAGGAGATTGCATGGTACCAACCAAGTTGGTAGGGTACATTTCAGTAATTTTGGAAGTTTTTTTATTCTTTCATCTATATGAAAATTTTCTTTTTCAATTCCAACATAAACGTACTCTACCACCTTGGTAATTTCAAAATGAATTACAATATTTTTAAGAATATTGAACTATTGATTTTTTCTTTTGAACAAACAAAAACTTGTGACAAGAAATGTTTGTATCTTCAAGAATATTATGTTTCTCCAATTGAAAATTTCAAAACTAATCAACTATTTGATATACATGTGTTAAATTGCCAAAGTACAACAAAACTTTTTCACTTTACAACAATGTAAATGGAGGATACCTTATATGTTGTAATCATGCATCAACAACAAGGAAGCATTTCAAAAAGTGAAGTGGGGGTTTGTTTTTTTTTGAAATATCTACATATTTTTGAAATTTTTAATCATAACACTAGTTAGAATTCCACTTTTAGGAGGCACCCATTTTCAAATTTCATCTCAAAGAAGGGGAAAAATGCATATGGAATTGTATGGTATATAGTCATCCATCATGATGAATTGTAGAATTATCATCGTTGTTAAGGGAACAAATTAACAACATAAGGATTGGATAGGTAGGTAGAATGGGACTAGATAAGTAGGTAGGCTGATATTGGACAAGTGGGCAATTTGACAACTGGTTTAGATTGGGACAAGAGGTAGTTTTTCCAAAGGGGTTTTTGGCAGGAAATGGGCTAACATTTCCTTTCCTCCTTATTTTGGTTATGTATCACTTTTCTTTGCAAGTTTAGATGTTTTGAGAACATTGAATTTGTGTGGCAAAACATATAGAAATTGAAGTGAAATAAATTACAAAGAACTAAGGTTTGCGTAATAAGATTTAGTCAATACCTACATGTAGAAACCTATTAAGATTGTTGGCAAAATTATTGTAAGTAAATTTGGAAATCAATAGTTTATTCATCATTTTAATACTTGTTTCATATGTGTTTTTGTATAAAACTAGGAGTTAGGAATTATCAATCACCCACACACAAGGTGAATTAGGACAAATGGTTGCGCTTGTATGAAGAACTTAATAAAGACTTGTGTTTGATTTTTTACACAACTAAAAAATTCAAACATGTTGTGAGGGTCATCTCCTTACAAAGCTTCAACTTCCTAAAAAAGTTGTAGTTTTACAAACTTGGAATGTAGTTCAAATTGTTCCAACCCTAGTGCATGTAGATGAACCTCCTAAGCACCTTATGACAAGTATAAAACAAGGCCTAGGTAGGGCAATCTTTGACTTTTGTATGGTGCACTTGAATATTTAACTTTTGATTTAGGGTTGTGGAGTTGGAATGGGAAAAAAATTTGATGGGGTACAATGCTAAAGTAGGAAAATATCTACTCAAGTCAAGGGAAATCATTAAATAGGATGTGGTAGAAATTTGGAACTAGGTGTTGCCACAAAACTTCATGTTTAAATAAATAATTTTATGGATGAATTGTTGAAATATGAATGCAAACTTCATTTGGTAAATTTGGTATCAAGCCCTTGTTATGAATTCATGAAAAGTGCTTGTGAATTCAAATATTAAAGTTTATCCCTTTTGTGATTCAACAATTTCGGAATCTATTCTTCATAGGTTTTGGCTATGCCTAAAAGTTAGGAAGTAGTGAAAAATAATAGTGAGAACCATTCCTAATGAAACCATTCCCAAAAGATGATATTTCGAAATTGATTTTATGTTGGGGATGAATGTATACGTGGGATGGAATATGTCTTGGTGATATTTCAAACAAGTAACAAATTGAATGTGAATAGGGTTTGTCAAATCCACATGGAGGTGTAGTGGGGTAGATGCGAAGCTCAATTGCCACAACTTCATTTCAAATTTTAAAAGACATGCAATGTATAAGGTATAATCAAATCTTTTTGTCTAAAGAAATTCTAGTGACAAAATTTTGAAGAGCTAATATATGGGTGATTTTTCATAATCTTTCATAGGCTCATAGAATCTATCATATGGTTGCGCTTGGACAATTCCAAGGACGATATTAGAGACAATTCATAACTACTTCATCATTTCCAAACTTAACTACCTCATTTCTTAATAACTACCTTACTCTTTTCCCCTACCCACTAGTAGGGATATGAAAAAAAATCCTATTTCATTTTCAAGCTTAACTACTTTCATTCCTTTATTAATAACTACCTCATTTTTTTGTTAATAATTACCTCCCTTTTTTATTTTACCCACCATGGATATAATGTTTAACAAAATTTAAATTAAATTTGAAATTGATATAAATAATAACAAGATATTGAAAACCAAATGGGAACATGATAAGAAAAAAAAAGGTTGAATGTCACTGGTAGTGCATAACAACATGAAGCCCAAGTTAACAATAAAAGGAAAAATGGGCATCTTGATATATATTGTACCACATTTGTTGGCACAAGTATTGCAAAAAACTTGTGAGCTTTTTTATGCCAAATACTTAATGCAATTTTATTTTTAAAATCATATAGAATAGTCCAAAAATTTTCATAATGTATATGAAGGGTAGCTCATATTTGTGAATACCGTCCTTGAAAAGAGGAGGGATATTACGAATAATCTTTAACAGTGGGAATAGGTGTAAGATCCCTTCAATCCAAGTTATAGGTGTAAGATGCACAAGAACATTCCCCCTCTTACATCTTGTGGTCTATGTTGCTTATGTTATATAATGAATAAAACCCACATTGTAAATGAAAGATATTCCCATGTTTCAACTTTTCTATGGCCTCATCCTAAGCATTTTGTTTTGGGAAGGTAGGGGCTTTATTCTAGGTCAATAAAGTTATGGTAAAATACCCCGAAATAGGGCTACTTGGGCCCTAGCTTCCCCTAATTTAAACTAGGGATAAAATAAGTCAATTTGAACATGTCCAACTTGATTGGTGGTTTTTTGGTTGACCATAAAATGGTCTTTTTAACTAATCAAATTAGACAAAAAATTGGGAAAATAAAAAAAATTAACCAAAAAATAGCTCAATTTTTAAATATACAAATGTAATAAATAATTAAATAATAGTACCTCCCACCCTCCCACCCACCCTCCATCACCTCCTATATATCTATCCACAACCCACCTAAATACTATACATTTATACACATGTACAAGGTATATACATATTCCACATAATATATGTTGGTAAAAGGGATTGAATTTTGGTCTCCTTGGCTCCACACCAATGTTTTGGTCATCAAACCATCACACCACTTTGTAAAACAATATGATACCAAATGCATTTAACATGTTCCTTTGAACTTCAATGAACGTTTTTCAATGTGTATAACATATGAACTTCAATTTTTTTCATAAATACCTAACTAGGTAAATAGGTAGGTACACATGTTTAACTACCTATGTTTTTAGATGTACATACCTACTTATGTAAAATATAAATAGGTACATAGGTAGATAAATATGTAATTTTGGTAGATAGTAGATAGGTAGGATTTAAATAGGTAGGTACGTAGGACATATTTTGGTAAGTAGGTAAAAAGGATGTAAGTAGGTATATGCTAAATAAATAAATATGTAGGTAGCCTAGTAAGCATAACAAGTAGGCTAATTAACTAAATTAATATGGTCAATTTGATTAAGCATGACCATTAAGTATGGCTGATTTGACTAAGACATGGGCATCTTAATGGACCATTTAAAAAATTTGTCATTTATTAGATGTATGACTGACATTTGGTCAGAATGGTCACTTTAGTAAAAAAAACCAATCAAAAGAACCATGTATATTTCATGCCCCATGCTTTTAATCAAAATAAACATCTTTTTGGTCAATGCAGACATTTTAGTCAAGTTGAACCTCTTGAAAAGCCATGATTTGTAATAATATTATTTATAGTTGTTTAAGTTTAACTAATTACTAAAATTTGTTTAAGTTTAACTAAGTATTGAAGGTCAATTCACAATTAGGGATAGGTTGATGCAATGATAGGCCTTAATTCAAAAATGCCATGTGGGATTATGGTCGTTAACCCTAATTTGACATTATTTACCTTATCATTTTTAGCCCTATTTTGTTTTTGTTCACATGGGGTTAAAGTTAAGTCACTTGCTTAAAGGTTTGTTTCACTAAACAATCACTATTCATAGTACCACTTCTTTTGTTAATGGTTTAAAATGTTGAAGTGCAACAACCATAATTCCTTGAAAGGTTACTTCATTTTCATTTCATAGCTCAAGCTAACTCCATTTTCATGTCCATTTTTTTATATTTTATTTTGTTTACAACTTTGCATCATCTTTGTTTTTTGCTTTGTTTTGAGGTTTTATAATGTTGTCATATTCACAACATCTTTAATTAACTCTCTAGTTTTGCTCTAATTTTTGCAATGTCATTTTTTGCAACACCTTCAATCTATTCTTTGGATTTATTTTTAGTTTTTGTTATGTCATCATTTCGTTGTTTTTTGCAGCACCTTCAATAATTATGTTAAAGCTTGTGTTGATAATTCCTTAGTTTTACAATTCCTTAAAGGCTTGTGTTGTCTTCATTTGTTATATGATTTGCATCATTTTGTTTGTCACACGGTTATTCATAGTGTTTTTCATCATGATTTTCATTAGTTCATTGTGCTTTAAATAATGTTTTACATTAGAGTTCAAGGTTTGTGTTTATTACCATTCTTATGTTTCATCTCGTGTTCAATTTTCACATTGTTTGTGTTCTTGACATGGTCTTTTTATAAAATTGTTCAACATGTTTGTTATGAAGTCCATAAAAGTTGCCTTATTTGCACAATTTTTTGAATTGTTAATTCAAGCACATGACTTGTTGGTCTTTATTAGTCCAAAGACAAATTCATCATTCCCATTTATTGGTTTTGTGAGTGATCAAAAAACTTGTATTTGTGTTTTAAAGGATGAATGTTTTGATTTTCCACAATTATAGGTTGTTTTGTGTGTATGATTTTTTTGAGTTAAGAACTTGTTGATTGGGTCAAAGTAAGATCAACAATTTGGTATTCCCAATTTTTTTATGATTCGATACGACCATAAAAGATGGATTGAACATTTTTAGGTTAACATATCCATTATGAAACAATTGATAGACATATTGAAGCATAGTTCATGGGAAAAAAACACAAAATGTAGGTGTGCAATGCTTGTGAACATTAGGGTTGCATGTTTTTTGTATAAATTAACATGTGCCTCTGAATATTTGTAGTGTGATGAATTATATGTGACTAAAAAACCAACTATACATCTTGTCTTGTAGGAATTTGTACATGTGGTTAATGTTGTTTTTAGGAACCAACTCAAATGGTTAAAAGGAAATTCCATGTATACTACATTAGGGAAGGATTCAAGGATTTTCAAGCTTGCCATGAATCTAAGGTGCCATTGATGTCATTTTAATCCATATCCAAAAGTTGAAAGTTTAAACATTTATTGTAGTCTATTATTCCTTCAAATAAAAAACATACAACATGCAATTACAAGTCATTTTTAATCACCAGATTTATGAATTTTGGATTCTGGGGGGGGGGGGGGGGGCAGGCGTCAGACCCAGGTCCGCGGCCTGCCGGTTTTTTCCGCCGCCTTGGACATCC
>Ga0116231_10007998_pt1 | contig 18850 bp, 13 predicted proteins | sample S1TSphgellanicum_2_FD_89695 | JGI IMG/M metagenome (GOLD analysis project Ga0116231, IMG submission 89695) | Host-associated microbial communities from peat moss isolated from Minnesota, USA - S1T2_Fd - Sphagnum magellanicum MG | ecosystem: Host-associated > Plants > Peat moss > Unclassified...
AGTATGGTGTGATGATGGTGGAGTATGGAAAGGGGAGTAAAATTGGGAAGTTTGGTGTTGTATGAATTTCTCCCCCCCCCCCCCTTCCCCCCTTTTTATTTTGCATCTCAAGCACAATGTTTGCCCCTCCATGCTCTTATTTTTTAACGAGGATGATCATCTTCAAGTAGACCTCATAGTGGATAAGCCAAACATGAAAGCCCAAGTGTTGATCTCTCCTTTCGAAAAACACAAGGTAGTATCACACACCCACACTCAACAATAACCCATCACGAAGGAATCACATGCAATTTTTTTTTCTTTTTTTATTCTTCCATTTTTTGATCATTGTTGTTCCTATACTATAGTAGTAGAATGGGGAGCCAACACCAACACCACTCTTTCTTCCTTGTTTTTGGAATGTTGCTTGTAGCTTCAATTTTTACATCATAAGATTGGCATTATTGTACAAGCAACCTATGACAAACACATAAGGTCTTGTATTGTTCAAGAGAATATCATTTACATCTATGTGATTTTGTTTCAAATGAAGCTTTTTTTTCAAAAGTTCTTGTGTGTAAAACATGGACAATGGCACATGGTGTTGTTGTGGATCCCACAAGAAAACACAAAAAAACAACTTTGACAATGGCAATGTTACTAAGATGAGGATGATTTCAATATTTGTTCTATGATGTGGTGTTTGCATAGGATCTAAATATAATCATGGAAAACAAATAAACTTCTACTTTTGATAATCTCCCCATTTTCCATAGCTATAGAAATAAACATAAATCTTTTTAAACATAGAGAGATGATGAAAGAGGGAACTTCACCATTTGTCACGAGCACCTTCCACAACCTTTGAATAATAGGTTAATAGTTTGCCTCCATGTCTTATCTACATTACCTATGAACTTCTAAAGTGCTATGGACATTGATAATCTACAATGGTAACTAGCGCCATTAAAACATATTAACATTGACTAATGCCTTAATTTTTTTTTTTTTACTTTTTTTTTTTTTTGATAATTTACCTTCAAATGTAAATTGACCCTTATCCATTATTCAACTATTTTCAAACAATTCATATACATCTTGCCCTACACACTTACATAGGTATATGAGTTGGAATTTCAATTTTTTTTTTAAAAACAAAGCAAAGAACACAAGTAATTTGTCAAAATTATCTTTGTAGTGAGGAGGTTACAAGGTTGAAAGTTTATATGAAAATATTAGGTTTATGCATTAATGAAATCGATGAAAATTATGTTTAAAAAATCTAAATTATTGTTAAAAAATTCCATGTAATTTGTGTCGCAACCTTAACCTTGGGCTCACGACCAAAGCAAGGGTTTGCAAGGTTGCGGGCCAAGAAGGAAGCTTGGGAGTGAAGGAAAGTGTGAGGGAATGAACCCTCACACTCCCAAAGGAGCTTCCACTTTGAGAGTTGGAGTCCCGATGGACTCTTGGATGTTTAGAGAACAATTACAGGGGTCAAAACCTAATGGCTCAAGGAGTTCTTTATACCATTGAAAAGTTATTAAAACATAGATGTCTAAAATGGGTTCACATGACCCATTTGGACATCTGAAACACAAGTTATGGCCAAAAAAAAGGTCGGGAGTCAAATTGCCAATTTGACTCCTGACCACTAAAAGTTGGGAATCGACTCAATTTCCTCGTGTGCAGGTGGCATGTGACATACCGTTGGAAAGCTCTCGATGAGGGTTACAACTTTTTATAAACCTCATCTCAATCAGAGGTCTGAATACAAAGTTATGGGGCCCCAAAACCGTGGGAGTCCTGAAACAAAAAGTCATTTGGATGTGGGTATCGTGGAGAGGCACAAAGTATACTATAAGGGGGAAGGTGGTGGTTTCCCCCAAGTCCGGGCCGTGGTGAGTATTGTGAATATGAGTTGCATGTGATTCGTTCTAGTATCAAAAATGCTCCAACTATGCATTAACCACCTTGTGTTGGTTTTGTGTACGTTTGTGTGAGTAATTGATGCTTGTCATTCTTCCTAGTCCCATCCCGGAACTCCAGCACGCCCTTCTACCCCTTCTCAAGTGCTGCAAGCCAGGGAGTATGCCCTGACTCCTTACTCTTTCGCTGTTTTCAGTTTGGACTCACATTCGAGTCCATTAAAAAGCTTGAAGGTGCGTCAATTTGCATTTCTTTTGCATGGGTCACATGTGACAAACATGCAACGTTTAAATATTAATTCATTATCGCAACTTTTTAAACAATTCAAAACACCAATCTAAATAACCTCATTGGTTTTATATATATATACATTTAAATAAGAGCATGTGAAGTTATTGCAAAATTTAAGTTGTATTTTATTTTTCAAAATTCTTCGAAAAAATTTAAAGTTCCCATTTTAACAATCTCATTGGCCATATGGGTTTTTTTTTTTCAACTTTAAAAACAAGTTTTTTCCACATTTATTTTATTTTATTTTATATCTTCTACACAAATATTACAACCCTTGTTTCATTATTATTTTTTGTGGCAAGTTTTCGCATCTTGGCAACCAACCAAAAAAAGATGTGAAATGAAAATATTTCGTTGCACATTGCAATTTTATTTTTTTGCGAAAAAAATTCATCACATGTTGATTGAACTTTTCATTTGAAATCAATGTTTTACCACTATTATCTAGATAATTAATACTTGGGCTCCACATTGTTATGCATTACCAATGATGGTTTTCTTTTTTATCATGTTTGTCACGACCTTAGCCTTAGGCTTATAACCAATGGAAGGGCTTGCAAAGGTGCAGACCAAAAGTGAAACCCGAGACTCACATTTCATGCTCCTAAAAGTGTGGGAGGGTGTGAGGGAATGAACCCACACACTCCCAAGTGGGCTCCCACTTTGGGAGTTAGAGTCTCAATGGACTCTCAAATTTTCAAAGTGCGATTACAGGGGTCAAAACTCATTGGATTGAAGAGTTTCTTATACCCTTGGAAATCTTTTGGAACACATATGTTTAAAATGAGTTCACACATCCCATTTGAGAACTTAAAACACAAGTTATAACCGAAAGAAGGGTTGGGAGTCAAACTACCAATTTGACTCCCAACCACTAAAAGTTGAAAATCGCCTTAATTTACGTATTGCAAGTTTCAGGCCACATATCATTAAAAAGCTCTTGACGAGGGCTACAACTTTGCTTTAAACCTCACCTCAATTGAAGGTCTACACAAAAAAAAGTTTTGGGCATTCAAAGTTGTGGAAATTTTCATTTCGAGAATTTCAAGATTCTTAACTTAGGAGTCCTGGGAGAAAATGACATTTGGATGTAGCCCCATGGTTAATCATAGATAATATTATAAGGGGGAAGGTGGTGGTTTCCCCCAGGTTTAGGCCGTGATGAGTCTTATGAATTCATGTATGTTCGTAGCTCGTCCATGCACCAAAAATGTTCCAACTACACACTAACCAACTTGTTATTTGATTTGTGCAGGTTTCTATGAATAATTGACCCACTTATCATTCGTCCTAGGCCCATCTCGGAGTTCTAGCATGTCCTTCTACCCTCGAAGTGTTATGAACTAAGGAGCATACCGTGACTCCTTTTCCTTTCACCGTTTTCACATTTGGATTTGCTATTGAGTCTATTAAGTAGTTTGGGGGTGTGTCAATGTTCCTATATGATTATCAATAATTCATCATTATTTATGTTAATGTCAAATTTAATTTCAATTATATAAATATCATGGACATGAAAAGACGTGTTAATTTGCCATTTCATATCCATGTTGGTGGGTATGGAAAGGGATGAAATAATTATAAGGATAAGAAATAATTATTAAGAAATGAGTGAGGTAATTATAAGGATAAGAGGTAGTTAGGCTTGGAATTGAAGTAGTTATACTTGAAAATGTCTTTAAAATTGTCTTGGGATGACCATATGAAAGATTATGCAAAATCAATAAAAAGCCTATGAAAAATTATAAAAAACCACCCATATACCAATTCCTCCAAATTTTCATCACTGGAATTAACAAGCTGTGCAAAAAACACTTGGGTTTCGTGTTATTATACACTACCAGTGATGATTTTCCTTCTTATTATGTTTTATATGATTATCAATAATTCATCATTATTTATGTCAATATCAAATTTAATTTTAATTATTATAATTACCATGGACATGAAAATGCACATGTTAATTTCCCTTTTCATATCCATGTTGGTGGGTAAAAAAGGAATGAAATAGTTATAAGGATAAGTTATAATTATTAAAAAAGAAACGAAGTAGTTATTAGGAAGGAATTGAAATAGTTAGGTTTGGAAACGAAGTAATTATATTTGGAAATGTTTCTGGAATTGTCTAGGGATGACCATATGAAGAATTATACAAAATTAATAAGGAGCCTATTAAAAATTATAAAAAACCACCCATATACCAATTCCTCAAAATTCTCGTCATTAAAATTAATAGTTTTTGTCTTGAAAATATTAGTTGTGGCCAATTAATATTAAATTTTTGTTGGATGTTTGTTAAAGATGTTACATAATAATTTTTTAGTAAAAAAAAGTTCTTTGACTACACAATATTTGTATGTATACAAACCATCGATTTTTTTTCAATTTTATGATATTGAAAATTTGATGAAGATTTTCCAAAAATTAACAAAGCAAGGTGAGAAACCTATTGTAGGGACTCAAATGGTTAAATTGTAACAAAAAAGGAGGCTACATTTAGCTTTCAAATTCACATAACATACAATGAACAAACATGTATATTTTGCATCAAATCTTCAAATAAATTCTATATCTTGTTCAATTCAAGAACATTTCACTGGAATTTTGCCTATACATTGTCTTCTTACTACATATAACAATGTCCAAGGCCTACATCTTAATCATGATGGAAGAATGGAAATGTTAGATCATATATCTCCAAATTGTTTTCCATTGGTTACCTTGGTTTCACTTAACATTAGTCCCAATTGACACCCCATTTCTCCCATAAATTCACGAAAGTATTTTTGATCAACTAAATAGAAACATCATAAACAAATTAACCTCAACATTCCCACCCTTGGAAAATGCCAAAACAAAAGCCTCAGAGTTCCCAATGAATTGAGTCTCATTTCCTTGAATGCAATTTTTTTAGAATTCCTATCATAGCTCGAATTGATGCTTTCTTCATACCAACCTAAATTGCCCCTTATGGATTGTCATCACCTCCACCATTTCCATTCTTCTTGTATTCCTGATTCCTAAATGAACTATTCTCTAACTCCCATACATAGCAAAACAAATCTTGAAAATAGAGATTGCATATCTAGTGCTTGAGAGCATTCTTCCTAGCTAACCACACAAAGCTCGTACTATATTACTAACAAATGTTCTCAATCACAATCCCAAAGTTCAAAAATTTAAAAAAATTGTTTAGCTTTCTAAAGCTTGTCTTCTTATGCTCTGTATTGACAACCCTTCCTCAAAATCAGCCATTGAAACATTTCTACCAAACTCTCCATTGCCAAGAACCATGAAAAGCACAAAACAAAATCAAAGCTATTCCACCATCTTGACATCAATCACACAAATGCACACCTTAGATCTTCTAAAACCGTTAAACCTACAACAAACTACACATATTCATATTCATATCCACAAAAGAAGAATAATATTTATCAACTAACTACTTTTCTATCGTCTTTTGCTTTTGACAAATGAAACACTTTCCATTGGGTCTTCATCCAAGATATTTTCATCTTATTCCTTTTCATCCCACAAAATGATATCATGTGTTATACATGCAAAGATTGGTATGGATCAAAACCCAACATGATTTTGGGCTATTTTATGTCTCGTGAATGTAATGCTTTTGCCCAAAGGGCAAGGTTTCAAATTGAGCAAAATTCATCCATCCTTCTCTTTCTCCCCCACCTTTTTTTTTCCTTTTATGTTCCCATATGATTCCCATTAGTTTATGGAACATTTTAATATTGGGACTTTTCATGTCCATGTAGAATATAGATTACATTTTAATTTTTTTTAAAAACATATGTAGATGGGTAAAGGGAAAGAAGTGATGTAGAGCTTGAAAGAGGTAGGTTTGGATGACATAAATTAACAAACATCATTTTTTTAATTATATAAATGATCAAATTTACACTAGAAAAACATAAATTTCTCATTTCTTAAATAAAAACAAGGGACGATTTTTTTGAAAAAAAAACAATGATATTGTTACAGAGAAGGGGAAATGGCATTTATTTTTATTTTTTTAAAGCACTAGAACCCAAGTGAATTATTTTTTGGCGAGTTTGAGTTTTTACTAAACTAGGGTGAGTACTTTTTTAGGGTTTGGTGCTCATTCGTTCCTTTCAACCCCACACTCCTTACGACTTTGGTAGCTCGCGACGAGCTCGATTGAGAGAAAAATCTTTCCAAAAATTTCCGACGCAGCAACAACAGCAGCAGCAGCAGCAGCTGTTGTAGCCACGAAGCATGGCATGGCATGTCGGGAGCTTATTGGAGGCGAGGAGAAGACAGGGGCAATGAGAGAAGAGGACTAAGAGCAACAACAAGAGTAGTAAATTTGGAGCAGCAGCAGCAATCACGATGAGTTCGGGTCGGAGAGGGAGTGTGAGAAACTCCTCCCCGGAGATGGTGAAGGTGACCAGCAATAACAGCAGTAGAAGAAGTAGCAATGGAAACGGGCTTGATGATTCTCCGTCGAATGTGTTCGCCACTGTTATTATGAAACCAGATGGGATCGGTGCAGCAGAAGAGGATGTCGACGATTCCTCGTCGTCGTCTCCTTTCTCTACTGTTATCCAACATAAGGTGAGCGACTCTTACTCCACTGTGGTGTTGAAGGCAGCGGAGAGCTTCAGCAGAGAGCGGGCGACGGAAACAGCAGGAGTGAAACAGCAGAACCTGCTGCCGCGAGGAGGAGGAGGAGGAGGCTCTTCGTCGAGAACTGGAGATGATGGAGATTGGACGGGGCAAGGGAAGGATCATCAACAAGTAGGTACAAACCCTGATATGCGCAAACGGAGTAACAGCATGCTGCAAGAGAAAGTAACCTTTGAGGATCCATCGCTAAAGTATGAGCTTCTGAACGAGCTCGGCAAGGGTTCCTATGGCGCTGTTTACAAGGCTCGAGATCTGCGGACTTCGGAGCTTGTTGCCGTGAAAGTGATCTCTCTGGCGGAAGGGGAAGAGGGTTACGAGGAGATTCGTGGTGAGATTGAGATGCTCCAACAGTGTAATCACCCGAATGTGGTGAGGTATCTTGGCTCCTTTCAAGGAGAGGATTATCTGTGGATTGTAATGGAGTATTGTGGTGGAGGCAGTGTGGCTGACTTGATGAATATCACAGACGAGGCTTTGGAGGAGCCGCAGATTGCTTATGTTTGTCGGGAAGCTCTTAAGGGACTGGCCTATCTCCATTCCATTTTCAAAGTCCACAGGGACATCAAGGGAGGCAACATTCTGCTCACTGAACAAGGAGAGGTGAAGCTGGGAGATTTTGGAGTTGCAGCTCAGCTTACCCGGACAATGTCAAAGCGCAACACCTTCATTGGCACTCCACATTGGATGGCTCCTGAAGTCATTCAAGAAAGCCGCTACGATGGCAAGGTTTTTTTTCCCTCAATCCCTCTTCTTTACTATAACCCATGTGATGCGTGCACATTGAGGGTTGTGTATCTTCCTCATCTGAGAAAAAGTACCATTGAGGAGGTTTCAGATGGTAATTGTTGCAGATGGTAGTATGCATTCTGGAATTTGTGGTTCAGCCCCATTCCCCATGTAGTGATCAATGCAAAAGAGAGAAAAACAGCATGTAACTATCTGAGCAACTATCTGAGGGAGGAGGATTGTATGCAAAACGTCAGTCCATTGTTGAGGCTTGCGTGGACAGCAGATGTATGTCCACCATTAGTGCAAATTGTGTAATATCAAGAAGAATAGCTATTTGCTGGCAGGGTTATTGTTCCTGAGTGTCGAAATGAGCTAATTTTAACAAGACACATGAGATGGAGCTGAAATGATCTTGATTGCTACTGTAGGTTGATGTGTGGGCGCTGGGTGTGTCGGCTATTGAAATGGCGGAGGGTCTTCCACCACGTTCTAATGTCCATCCTATGCGAGTTCTGTTCATGATTTCCCGAGAGCCTGCTCCAATGCTTGAAGACAAAGAGAAGTGGTCATTGGTATTTCATGATTTTGTGGCCAAGTGTCTCACAAAGGAGCCTCGCATTCGCCCCACAGCAAACACATTGCTCCAACACAAGTTCATTGAGAAATGCAAGGGCACTGCATCATCCATGCTTCCACAAATTGAGAAAGCACGGGTTATCAAGACTGAAATGACAGCACATGTTCCAAAGTATCCACAGGAGCAAGGAACCACTTCTTCTGGTGGACAGTACTCATCCTGGGAGAAAGGCCAGACTGTCAAGATGCATGAAACATTTGGAGGAACAATGCTTGTCCGGGACACACTCCCCAAATCTTTCAATGGAGCAAGTCCATTTGCTGAATCTAGTGGTACTGACAGAGGGCAGAGTCCGGTTGGGCTCAAATTCAATGATGGTGGTGAGTCTGAGAAAGCTGCACCAGATGGGACTGTTTCTGCGTCACTGCAAGTGACACCGCTCAGCTCCTCTTTTTCTGAGTCTTTGTACAGTGAAAGTGTTCTCAGGGGTGGGGGACAGGAGGCTGACCTATCATGGAGTCAGATTCCTGATGGAGGCCTGAGTGTTGGGGGCACAATGCAAGTGAAAGGAGGGTTGAATTTAACTCCCTTAGAAACACCCACACAGGCTTCTTCACCCACACCTCTTCCCTCCCCGCTAACTCAGAAGGCTAAAGAGATGCAGTCTACTTTACCCCGGCGGAGTCCTGGGGCTGAAACTAGCACTGGACCTGGAACCCCTCTTGCAGGGGGTTCAGGTCGTCATGGATTTGCCTTGCAGGATAAGCTTTTATCAGTCTATGCAGCAGGAAATACTGTGCCAATTCCATTTTTAAGAGCAACTGACGTATCACCAATAGCCCTAATCTATGATGACATTTCTGGAGATGGGCAGCCTGACCACAGTGGGACAGTTGCCCTTGAAGCTATTCAGGAACTTTACAGTGGTAAAGGTTTAGGGGATGGGCAGATCCGACGGGGCCGCAAGGTTTCTAATAATGAAATGCCTTTACCTCCAAGTGTTTATCAACGGATAGCAACAAGCACTACGCTTCCAAATTTGGCACGAGCTCTTGCGTATCATAAACGGTGCTATGAGGAGATGCCCTTACAAGGTTGGCAAGCTGCACAGGAGCAGCAAATCATTCACAATTTGTCAGATACATTAAGGACCATTCTCCGTCTTTAGTTTGATTTTTGCAATAATCCATGTGTTATATAATCCAAGCTGGTACAATTGCAATCATTTAATATGTGCAAGACACTGATGGCATTCTCTTGTGCACTTCTCTCGATAATGAACTCCTGCCAAGCTGTTTGCATTTGCCTATTATCTGATGCTTATGTACTGCAGCCATTTGTTGAAATTACGTGAAAAAATGAATTTGAATCAAGGTTCAAAAAAATTCAAAGTTTGTTCAAGTTTGGATTTTGGATTTGTGTGTGTTTACATTATTTGGTGTTGATGGGTGAGAGATCAATGGGGTAAAGGACTAAATTGTCTTCGAGAAAAACTAGTGTGAGAGTTGAATGCGAATTTGCTTAGGACCAACTGACTATTTGAGTCATCTAGTGAAAGAAAACTGTGTGTTGCTAAGAACCAATCCAGATTCTTGAGGCAATGTACACCATTATAGCAACCCCAACAAGCTGCATGTCTTCAACAATGTCATCACATGAGATAAGCATATAAGGAGTTCAAACAAATGGGTGTAGAGTCCTACACTTCTGATTGGAGTTTTGGAGTTGTTGGAAGTGCCTCATAGGGATGGCCTCAAAACTTTATTCACAAAGTATTTTGAAAGTCTAGAGTAAATGTGATGTCATTCACAGTTGTGCTTGTTTGTCATACAAAATTCAAGGTTTGAATAGTTTGAGTTCCATTGTGTGTGAGGTTGTTGGAAGCGCCTTGAAATTTTGATTTGAAATCTGTATTTCAATCTTGCCAACTGACCTTCAGTTCGTAGGTTAGTATTGTAACTCTATACACTTCCTCACATCTTAGTCTTAAATGATCAATGGGAGAAGTGAAGGTCTAGTAGTAAATTAAGAAATAGTTTTTGAGATGATCTTTTCATTTCTTAAAACCTATCATATTCCATAAGAAAAATTGTAACTTGTAAAACCTATGTGTTGTTGATTTGAACCGAATTTGATCATTAGTTGGTTGCATTGATTATTGTATGACAATGAATGAAACTAGGCAAAATAAACTTACAGGACCAAAATAATTTGAAGGGTAGGCATTAAAATTACTAGGTGACATCAAAGTACAAACAAAAAATCCAAATGAAGGTCCACATTGACAACCAAAAACAGTGCTTTTGAGCAACTAACAACTTTAATGTGTTTTTATACAAATCCTTAAAAGTGAAAGGAATTGGATGAAGAATGTGTGCCTCAAGTTGACATCTTAAGAAAACAAAAATTTCTTTCTAAGATGAGCCCCCCTTTGACTTATGCTTACTAGATTATAAAAATATATAAATAAAAAGTGATAGCCTTCATACAAGTTGAGTTGACCATAGCGCTCAAAGACATGGCAACTGTTGTTGTTAGAGCTTAAACAACAATTTCACACTCATACCATCATTATCATCATTTAGGTTTATAAGGCTCGGTGTAAGATTTATGTCTTCCACACATGTAATGAATCTTTCGTTTCTTGATTGTTTAAAGTTACCACTATAGTAGCAACAAGAAGATCACCACCTCTATTTTGTCAATTCAAATAAAATCAACTTTCAATTAACGAAAAAACTCTTAATATATTTTTATCATGATTGGATTAATCATAGTTAGCAAAAACAATGGATTACAATGAAACTCGTATGAGCATTCAACCTTAAGGTAGATCAAATTATGATCTAACTATACTTGACAAAAGACATATAAACCAATGGGAAGGAAGGTTTTTACAAAGTCCTTCAAAGTTCAAAACATCATTTTTCACACATGAAAATAACTAATATAAGTTGAGAATGAATGGTCATGCTAGGTTGTGGATGTCTTATCACTATGACTTGAAATAACATGACGATTGTCACAACAATATGTGTCATATAATACAACCTATTGTATTAACGCATCACATATATTTTTTAAGCACACACAATTCTTAACATGTGAAAACTTGAAAATGTTGACACTTCATGTCACACAATGATGGCAATGTGAGATAGAGTGCCCGTCAACTTGGGTTGCATTTGTTGAATATCGTGGCAATTGCAACTAAACAATTAACCACACTTAATTGACAAAACTTTAAAATTTTGACCAATTGCTTTCAAATTTATTAGACAAGTTTATTTGAAGATTTTTGGTTTTGTTCTCAAAAACAACACAAGGAAAACAAGTTTGATTCTTTTATAATTAGTACGAAGTCTACAGTAACAATAGATTTTTTTTCTTGTCACATATTCAAAGTTATCATGACCTCATCCTTGAGATTTTTTAAAGTAGAAATAGTATAAATATAAAAGAATTTTTTAATTTTTAATTTAAAATGTATAATTATAAGATAGATAAAAGGTAGTGGAACGTTTTAAAATCTTTGATAAAAAAATTCACTATAACATTGAACAACTATGTTTTTAGCCCTAACTTTAGTTTATGTTAAGATTTTGATACTAATGATAGAACCGTAAAATAAAGGAAGATATTGATTAAAATCCATTCATCTTATGTATTAATAATATTGTAAGAAACATTGTAAAAGAAAGAAAGAGAAAAAATAATAATGAATGTTAAGATCCAATGGTTTCAATAATTTTAAATGAAAATTATAATCCCTTATAATCAAACATATTATTGGTTCTAATGTACTATAATTTGCAAGGACAAAAAAAAATCAAGAAATATGATCAAGTTGTAAATCTCAAACTCTTCATTATATTAGTTTTTCAATTTAAAAACATTGTATCTCACTCAATTTATATTAAAATCTAAACATTTCAAGTACTCACATGTCAAACATCTTAAAAGGAGTTTACATCCAAAATCTAAACTAATTTGAAGTAGTCAACATGTTTAAATCTTGAAAAATCCATGATCAAATGTTTCAAACTAAATCTTTTTGAACACTTCCAACTTTGAAAGCTCATATATAAGTCACTCAAAAAAAAAATCAAAACTTGGATCTATAAAATGCTACTTGTGAAGTATAGCTACATTTTTTTTTAAAAATTGAAATAAAATAAATAAACTATAAAAATTTGATGTATTCAAAACTTGATCTCTATTAAAGTTGAAGCAAAAAACCACTTGTTTACTTTTGTTCAAAGTATCAAACATGTGGTTTGAACCAAAAACTAAGCAAAGAATTCAAATGTAATCAATTGAATTTTGATCAATTTTGGTTTTTTAAACAAGAGGAGATGATTGCACACTTGATTTGAATTGACAAAAGTAAAAAACAAAAAGCTTGCATGTGTCTTAATATTTTACATCATCAAAATTGCAGTAGGATTTTCATATGGGCTAATAATAATGCAATAGTTTTTACAAAGATTAATAATGAAACTTAGGCTCCCTTATGCTTCTTGAATAATTGTTAGAGGGAAAATTACCATTGCTTTGTACTATTTATCATGGTAATTTGGCTAAATCAAACTTATTAATAGTAGGCAATAATTAGATTTTTTCTAAAAAGTGGGTAAGTGGAATTGCCTCCATTGTTTCAAAAGTTGAAATAACTAGTTTATGAATTGTTGTTTTAGAAGGTGGGTTGGTGATTAGAATGAAGTCGTTAATCTAAGATTTAAATTAAATTTGAAAAAAATAAATTAAATTAAATTAGGCGATATGTGGGATGAGCTTTTATTTTGCGAGGGAGGTGATGCCACACAATTGTTTTATGTGAACATAGCTTTGGCAAAGGGGCTTGTTACAAAAGATGAAAGGTTTTATCAAGGAAAACCATAATGGTTTTTGAAGCTTAGTTTGAAGTAGGAAGAGGTAAAAGGGCACATAGAGGGACAACCTTCAACCCTTACATCCCACTTCCCCATAATGTGTACTTGAATACCTTTGGCAATACAAGCATTATGTGTGTTATTTGTGGAGAAGCCGAAGAACGATATAAGAGCTTTGGTGTTTGTGTGTGTGTGATAGTCATTAGTAGAAAAGGACATGATTATAAACTTCTAATATGATCTACTTGTTAATGTCACAATGTTTTTTAGAATAATTATTAGTTAATTGAGGAGAACTACAATCCGGAATATAAAAGTAATTACCACCACAAACGTCTACAACAACAAACAAATAGGGAAATCATTACAAATGCTAGACCTTTACAATAATAACCAAGGAGGTAATTATTGTTTATAGAGGTCGTTTTTTCAGGAAAATATTTTCTTTATTTTTTTTAGGAGTTTTGAGCATATAAGACCAAGTAGGTCTTTATTTCATTTTTTGTTTAAGTTTTGACCCAACAACTATTTTGTTGATCCTAAGTGACAATTGTTTGATTTTTAGATTTAATAACCATTTCAAGAAATCACAAACAATTCATAAGTGTCCCCTAGAATCTTTAAGCAAAAACAATGAATCACGTACATTATCTTTCATATCTCTTGAAAATTATTTTTTTAATTCAATTTTTTTTCAAATATTACATACATACTTATAAAAATATAGAATGATGCTATTTTTGGTATGTTTTTGTGTGTTTTTATATGTCCCTTATCTATAATTTCTTTCCTTAATTTCTACAATTAAACAAAATCATTTCTGCAACAATAAGGTGGTTTAGAAAGGAAAATGGCCTTTGAGGGGCGTCATAACACAGAAAAAGCAATGTTGAATCCTTCAATTATTGGTGTTAAGTATATTCCCCATTCTCCATCACCTAGCTTTTTATCCACAATGGATCCCCGACACAAAGCCACCACACAAGACATGGCAGGTACCCACCACTGATTTCTGGACTCCAATTGAAGCACCAAGTTTATAATCTTACAAGGATCCACAAAACTAACTGAGAAAGGTTGAAAAATAAGTTGGGAGAGGATGTTAGATCTTTGGAAACCAACATACAAAGTTTGTCGACAAATCTGAAGGATGGGTTGGTGATGGAAACCAGGAGCTGAAAATGCGTCCTCATAGATCACACATAAGCTCATGTTAGGGGAAACAAAACATAGTCAATACAACAAATCTCACAATAACATTGGCATTAGTCATGTCAGGCTCAGAAAACAGATTATGGGTACTCAGTATTCCTGCTCTACTGAAACAGAATTACAGGATATGGCTTTCGATTACTCTGTTGGAAAAGAACTCTCATGAGAATTGAGAAATCTCTGTACTCGAGATTAAGAAAGCCAGAACAAGGTTAAAGCTTTTCCTTGAAGTCAAAGGACTTTCAGAAGCAGGAAGAAGGGACAGTACAGAAGGGATGAGCTAGAACAAAGAAACAATAAAAACAAGCAGTATGAACAAAAATGACAGTCTCTCACTTGGGTGAGAAAAGTAGCACAATAGATGGTGACATTTCCAATTATTGAAACAAAACTACAGCCTTTCACATCTTCCCACTTAATTGCAACCTGCATCTCTGTCTCTATACTGCAATGTCTTTTTTTTGTTTCAAAATTTTCTTAGTACACCACCTGAGGCTCAGCGTCCACAAAGTCCAAAGATCCAGAATCCACTGGGCGCATCAAATACATAGCAAGGAGCTCTGTTACAAAGGAAGTAACAAGGGGGACCTTCTGCAGTGACTTCAATGCTTCTGGGGCCTTGCTCTCTCCAATTGCAATCAGCTTCTTGTTGAGTGTCACAAGATTTTCCAGTTTCTCCTGGAAGACGGGATTCTCTACATCAAGGACTGCAGGGAAGATCCTGGCAGTTGTCTTGTTGGTCTGCAAAAGAACAGCACAAACCAAAAGACTGAGCAAACTATTCTGTTATACACACTTAATGAGACAAAATTCAGTCACATGATTCCTGTTGTAGCTCAGTCTACTGTGCATATTCCTCAGATGATTTCAAGCAATTTGCATGATATAAAACAACAAATATATACAGGTAATTCTGCTCTTATTTTTTGTCAAACAAGAGTACAAATCTTGACTATTGAACTGAGGACTAAAACTGGAACTAGTAAAGCCCAGCTTACCTCTATGATTACATGCATGTCAAACTTCTTGGTGTCGAGGCCAATTCCCTCATAGAAAGCGGTTCTTTGAACATCATTCAAGTACATTGTCACATACACCTGAACATTTGACACAATGTCATGCATGAGTACAACCAAACATGCTGCTTCAAGGTGCCAGAAACTAGCTATCTGAAGCTAAGATAATAATGCAGCATCAGAAGTGATCAAAGCATTCTCTGAACACTGAATTTGGTGTCTATTGGGTGCCAATAGCTAAAATGTAGTATCAACAAAATTTCTTTCAATAAGCATATTGCACAGAGAAAAAACTTACAGAGAGACAGAAAAACCGGGACCACAGCTTGGCCTGCCAGTCATTGAGGAACTGCGGTTGTGCCTTCAAAAGTGCAGAGAAGAAATCTCCGTGGCGGTTCTCATCTTGGCACCAGTTCTCAAAGTACTTGAAGATTGGGTAACACTGGTACTCAGGATTCGTCTTCAAATGTCTGTAGATGGTAATGTATCTCCAGTACCCAATCTTCTCAGACAGGTAGGTGGCATAAAAGATAAACTGAGGCTTGAAGAAAGTGTACTTGCGGGCCTTGGTCAAGAAACCAAGATCCAGAGCCAAGTTGAAATCTGACAAACCCTTGTTCAGAAACCTGCATTTATTGAAGATAAAAATCCACACAGGGTTTGAGGATGCCAAAAACCTTGCCAATTCTACCTGTACTCTTTATTTTGCATGCAACCCTTTCTAGAACATATGCAACTTTGGAAACCTCTTCTGTCATACATCTCTAGAAGTTTTCTTATGCTGTTGACCTCAAGAAGCTTTTGTAATCAAAACCAGCTGCATTGCCCAATTCCAAAACTGCACATTCTTCAAAAACTTTCCTCTACAAATTTGAACATTCAAATCAAATTTGTACTTGAAATGCATTTGATAGGTATACACATCTTACCCGGCATGTCGTGCCTCATCCCTTGACATCAAGGTGAAAATCTCAGCCACCACTGGGTTTGTTTTCTACAAAACAAAACAAAAAAAATCCAACAAAATCAGAGAAAAAGAGCAATGGAGAGAATTGATTTCAACCCAAGGGAAAAAAAAGGAAAAAGAAAAGAAAAAGAACCCAACCTTCAGTCGCCTTCCGAGTTCCTTGTACAACAGGAAACCCGAGAACTCAGCAGTGCAAGAGCGCTCCAGAAACTCGACAAAGATCTGCCGCATAGGACCTTGCAGCTTTTCCGCAGCTGCCTTGAACTCAGGGTTTCGCACAAAGTGAGTCTGGTTGTAATCCGTCTTGAACTCCGCAGCCAGGGCTTCGAACTCAGCTTCGTTCAAGTTCTTGTTCATCTCAGTATTGAACATGCGCTCCATCTCATCGAAATCCGTGGTATAAAACCTGGGAGTCAGCAATGTATCCTTGGCAATCTCCTTGGACCCTTTCTTCGGCTTTTCTATCACATCCGCCGCCATCATCGTCACTCTACTGCCATTACTGACTCCAAGCGACTTCCTCCTCCTCAAAGGCAAAGGAGCAAAACCCATCCTCGACGACGAACTCTGCGAACTCAAACCTTTACCTGCCTCCAATGCCATGGTCCTCGACACCAAAGCGGAGCCCATGGAGCAAGCCGCCATAGCTGCTGCCATCTCTGAACTTCAAACCCCAAAAACAAAAAAAACACCACCCCAAGACTACAGGAAAAAAAAATCTCAGAGAAAAACAATTCAGAGGGAATGTTGGGGAGACCAAAATGGGTGAATTTGTGCACTCAGAGATGCAAATCCGTGCAGAATTCGAACTGCAATTCGCTGAGAGGAACGCAAAAGACAGTTGCGCGGAGGAGCTCTTCATGAACGAGAGGCCGTGGTCCGTGAGAGCTAGAGAGGCTGGCGTGCCAGCCAATGGGAGATGACCTGAGCCGCTTCCTATTGGCTGCTGCGGATACGGTGTAAATCGATAAGGGGGATTTTTTGGATGGGAGCTCAGTTCTCTCATTTTCTTTGCCAAGTAGGAAAGATTCACATCCATCCGTCTATCCATCCATCCACTCATCCATCCATTCATCCATCCATCCGTCTATCCATCCATCCATCCATCCATCCATCCATCCAGCAGGATATTGAATTATTAAATGATGTAAAACTTGGCACAGTGGATCAAATGACTTACTTACATGAGTTTCATCCAAACCACAATCACAAAGGGAAGAGAAGAAGCATGTATGGATATGTACATATGATTATGTGTGTGTGTGTGTGTGTGTGTGTGTTTTTATGTATGTATGTATGCATGTATTGTATATATATAATGTATGTATGTCATATTTTATTATTTTAATCTATTGTACCATAAATAGTGGTTGGAATCAATGGTTTAATTTTTGGACATATTTTGATTTCTTGGGAAAAAGTTGGGAAATTTCTGTTTTTCTAGTGTAAATTCAACTAATTTGGCTAATTTTTTTGGAAATTTTCAACACTAATTTTCGACATTACAAGATCAATCATTTCTTATTTAAAAAGCCTTTGGTTGGAATATTTGTCTCAATGTCTAGTATAATATTTGTTTCAATGTTTATAAGGTCGTATACATGACATAGAAACAAGGCGCATGACATGCCAACATAGGCTAATATGCTTGCTCTTAGATTGTTAGTGCAGTGATCATGAGGAAATATTCTTTACAATGGCTTTGGCTTTGCCTCTCTTTTACCTTGGTGAATAGTTCAAAGCAAAAGCCACCAAAACTTTTACCTTACATTTAAAACAACATTTCATTGTGATTATGAAAACTTCAACAAAAACCCAAATATCATGAACAGAACCCAAGGAGTAAAGCGCAATGCATTTTGACACTTCACTTGCATGTCATGAACATTCTGTGCAATGCACTTGTAACAATTCGCCCACTTGTTAACCACACAAACCTCCTTTACAAGGATGGGTGATTACTTGCATAAATGTTTCTTGGGTTATTTCTTTGATGGGGAAGGAGAAAGTCCCTCATCACATTTTGACGAAACATGGACTTTAGAATTAGGGTTTCCCAAAGAAGATGTTACATGGAGGCAGGATAATGTTGAGAGATTATGGACAAATGATAGTTCTAAATTTTTGTTAGACCTTGTGGAAAACAAGTGTGAGGAATACAATTCCAAGCCATTTGAGGAGAGCAATTGAAAGGAATTCACAAATGTTATGAATGGAAATTTTTCGAATGATGCAACAAAATTTGAAGCAAGTTCAAAACAAGTGGAACAAAATGAAAAAGATTTATGAAGCAAAGAATAAAATGACTATAATAATGGTGCACGTTTATTAAATCGGTCATGTTTTGAATGTTTTTAACAACATTTTTGCTAGTATTGTTACAAAAATGGCATACCTCATGTTGCAAATCAAGCTACACACATAATGCATTTAAAGATTGAGATTGTGAATGTCAATGATGAAGAGGATGTTATTCCTGAAATGGCCCAAATGTATTATAGCCATGAAAAACAAACTTTGATGTTTAGGGATGACATTACAAATGTTGGAATTGTTACATCTATTAAATCTAACAACCCTAGATCTAGGG
>Ga0116231_10007999_pt1 | contig 18849 bp, 15 predicted proteins | sample S1TSphgellanicum_2_FD_89695 | JGI IMG/M metagenome (GOLD analysis project Ga0116231, IMG submission 89695) | Host-associated microbial communities from peat moss isolated from Minnesota, USA - S1T2_Fd - Sphagnum magellanicum MG | ecosystem: Host-associated > Plants > Peat moss > Unclassified...
CACTCAACAGTGGTGGTGAAATGTTGTAAATTAGATGCCCCACCCAAATCATCTAAATCTTTGTTTGTTCATCAAAATCAGATCTCCATGTACACTACTACTACGACTACCATGTCCAAGACCTTTGGGCATGAGTACACACACTATGATATAGGCTTTGAACAATGGCAAAGTGGGGATACAAATTTTCTTTCACCTCTAGATGCTGCTGCATCTTCTTGCCTTTTGAATGTTGTAACAACCGAGGGTTGTTTTGTTTTGTTTTGTCACCAACCTGGATTATACGGATTTCGATCTCCTGCACCAGTGAAAGAAAAACAAAAAAAACCAACAAACATAGGGTTTACAAACCAGAGAATTGCAAGGAGTTTTTTGTTAGTTATGGAGAGAGAATATTTGGAGGTGCAATGAGTTTTGCTTATAGAGAATCTGCTTCTGAAGGTGATGATGGCGAGCGAAGTTTGTCAGGTAAAACTCAAAATGGGTGAACTGCAAGCCCAGGGAGTTTTTGTGTTAGGGTAAAAGGCAATGCGCAGCGCAGAGGTTGCTGGCATTCCTGAAATCTGGTAGCTAGTCTGGGTCCCCATATGTTTCAGGAATGTCCTGCAACCGTTGTGCGCCTTTACCCACTTACAACAAAAGCTGGCTGATGGATAGAACAGGGCATTTTTCCTTTGTGTAAAAATGCAAAGCAGGCATGCCTGTTCAGTACAACAAGCAATACTTCTGTTGTACTGCCTGTTGTACTGTTTTGTGGCCAAGGGGGACAACAACAACAGCCTTGGCAGGACGGCAATAACACCTGTTGACCTCAGGCTCTGCCATCAGGCTCACGTTCTGCCATCAGCCTCAGGCTCTGAATTGGGCTCACGTTCTGCCATCAGCCTCAGGCTCTGCCATTGAGCTCACGTTCTGCCAATTGGGCTCATGTTCTGCCCATTGGGCTCATGTTCTGCCACGGTCAGTTGGTAGGTGTAATGTACTGTACTGTACTATACGACCTTTTCAGGTTCAGCATTCAAGTGCTGAATTTTTTTTTTTTGATTTTTAATTTTTTTCTCAAATTTTCATTTTGGTAGTGAAAAAAATAATAATTTTATGAAATTTTTTTGGGGCAATAAATAGAAGTAGCTTCTAATTTAGTAGGTTCTCTTGACTCTGAAGCTCTAATGTAAATGAAGACCTTTATATAACATCTTATTTATTTGTTTTATTTGTTTTATTTATTTATTTATTTATTTATTTTATAACATCTTTTAATGATATGATAGAGAAATGTAATGTTATCAATTTATTTATTTTTTAATTTATTATTTTATTTTATTTATTTTTCGTGTGTTTGCAATGGGCGGATCGGCTCCTAGGTTTCCACCAATCTTTCATATTTCTCTCTCCCTTGAAATTTTCCTTCAATTCCGACATTTCAAACAGATAATTTTTAGAAAATTTTAGGGCATTTTTTTTTTAAAAAAAATTTTAATTGCTGCCAAACATGAAAAGGGTACTACGGTTGGTTGGTATCGCCCCTCTAGCTAGTTAATTTGCATCGAGACGGCACACCGTAAATAAAATCGATAAGATTCCTCTTGACACGGGGAATCTTACGTTTCCGGGTAGGCTTTCAAAGATTTATTTTGTCACGGCTTGAATTGAATTTTTTTTTTTATTTTTTTTTGGTGTTTTAAAAGGATTTTAACCTTTGGTTTTTGTTGTGGGGAGGTTTTAAAAAATTTATTTTGTAACGGGTTGAATTTAATTTTTTTTTTTTTTTTTTTTTGGTGTGATGAAAGGATCTTAACCATCGGATCTTGATGTGTCACGGGTCATTTCGCCTGGTAAGGCCCGTCGAGGGTGGGGCGGGCGTTATCGAAATAATGCGCCCACCATCGACAAGCCTTAACCTCACATAAAATTCCTTGGGAAAACCGGTCTCGATGTTCCGGCCATGATTTCTAAGAATCCCTAACTAAACCACACATCTTCAACATTTTGCTTAACCTCCGAAATCCGGAGGTGTGCAACATGTGTGGCATTCGAGTCATGCAAAAGCTTTGAACTATGGTGGGTAGGGTTCGGGATAACTCTTTGGTCATACTAGAGTTACCCATCCGTAGTAAAGTCACCCTGTCCTCACCCTCTCTTTGGGCCTCTGCTTTCACCCCGTATGCCCCTCTTTCAGTGGCATCCACAAAGTAAGGAAATTTTTTATTAAATCTCAGTATGAAATGCTGAAAGGTTCAAGACTAATAATAATTATAACCACAAAGTAAGGAAATTTTTATTAAATCTCAGTATGAAATGCTGAAAGGTTCAAGACTAATAATAACTATAGTAGTTGTACACGTAGGAGGAGCAGTGAAAATATATGTAGCAGCAGAGCAGCAGCAGTGGAGGCGCTCTCAGGCAAAAAGGAAAGACACGATGAAACTCAGTTTATCACCAAAAATTGGTGGAAAAACTGGTTTGAGTACCAGTTAGGTATTTTTGTTTTGTAAAATTTTCATTCCCAGTTACGTGTTTGATGCCCTATTATCCCCAAAAAACTGGCCATTTTTGCCCCGTGATTTGTGATTGTGTGTGACTTTACCACCGATAACTCTAATATTGTGTAATAAGATAGTGAAGTCCTTACTTGGCATTGCATCAAATCCTCCTTCATCGCTCGGTCGACGTCGTGTTGGAGGAAGGACACGTCCATCCGGATGACTAGTGTAGTAGCAAGCGTACAAAATAAACTGAGATATACAGAAGAGCAGACCAAGGCCATTTGGAATCTGTTGCAAAACACATCTCACCCAATCACCCGATTTTACCCAAAGTGCAAAACCTAATTTGCAATGTAATAAAATGCACACGTATTAGGTCGGTCAATTGTGGATCCCAAACCTAAAATTTTGTGAATACAACCTAACCTAACCTAACCCTCTCAAAGGGTGTATACAACCTAACTTAACCTAACCTAACCTAACCTAACCCTCTCAAAGGGTACGTGATGTGCATTTATCCCCTTTGACAACTAGTATGGTTTACTACTTAATTTCAAAACCAAACGTTCCGCATATAACCTAAGAAAAGTTGGAATTCATAATACTTACAAGGATGAATTTATCTCCTTTGATCCCTCCATATGCCGTCCAAATGAGGCCGTTGAAAAAAGATGCGACCGATAACCCAATCGGCATACTCACCACACTCTTTGTTTTGATCACATTTCTCTATCACAAACACAAAAAAAAATTATTAAAAAATGATAATAATAAAATTAAAAACACCATGTCTGAATGGATTTATTTGCTCAATTATACAACAAATTTTCCAAACTTTTTGTCGGGTTACTAATAAATGAAAGCTCGTGAAATTAAAAGTTAGAAACAAATGGTGAAACAAAATATGCATGAGGACTAAAAAATGATCCCAAAGCCGCTTTCATCATCTCGAAGTCTATTGGATGACAAGAGTTTTCTTTTTTTTTAAATTAATTTAAAACCTTCCATTCATTCGTGTTTCAATTGCGTGTAAAATTAATTAATTTTTGGGAATGAACTTTTAAAAGGACTCTTTGGTCGATGTTTGTGCATAGAGTATATACACAACAAGTTTGATCGTTTATATCGAATCCTCTTCTTCATCTTTCAAGCATAAGTTTGCAACAATCGAAGTTGATGTTTTACTCTAAAGTTTGATGAAGTTAAAGGTGGAATTGGATAACAAATGATCATATTGGAAATTTCATCAAATGGGTTGAATTGAGTTTCCCAAATGATGCAAAATTGAGCAGCACAAGGGGAGCTCATCCTCCATACACAAAGAAATTGGTTCAAAAGCTTTGGATTTCAACAATCATTTTTGTACTTCATGGAAGATGCTAAATACTCTCCTCCAGACTTCTAATTACATTGTTGGCTTAAGAGGAAGTAGATGGAGAGGAGGAAGGGAAAATCAACATCTGCTTGTGTGAAGTGTAGGGATTTGTTTATACGATACTACTCTGAATCTGAGAGCTTTCATCATTTTGTGGTTTGGAGCAAAAAATTCGTAAAACTAACCATGATAGTCAGAGGTGCAGCATACATGAGTATGTTGACAACAACACAGATAGAGCCCACAACCAACTCACGGTTTTCCAAGGCAACTTTCCACATGACACAAATGGCCATAATAACATAAGTCACAACCACCATGAAAGTTGCCCCACCGACCTTCTTCTGCAAAGACAAAAGCAATAACAACACAACAGGAAGTTGAAGAACTCCCATCTGTAAAAAAGAATTCAAAAACACAAAATTCCATTGTTATTAATTTAGGTATCCCAAGTTGTTCCAAGAAGATAAGAAAAGTAAGAGACCTTGCTTGGGTCTGAACTATTAGTTTGGGGAAACAGAATTTTTTTTTTGGTGGGAGAAATAGTGAAGAAATATATTTGTACCCTGGAATCTGCGGTGCCATAGAAGAGATGAATAGATATGTAAATGGCCTCAAGAGCTAAGCCTGCCCCATTGATGGAAATGATGAGCGTTGTGTTTGTAACGGCACGAGATCCATAGAAAACCCATAACAAACAATTGAGTAGGGTTGTGACATATGGTGTTCCTGAGTAGTCTCCAACTGACTTTCGCATGATGACTTTGCGAAATGTGATCCTGAAATCCACATTGCAGAAAGACACAGAAAAAAAAACCCCAAACGTTGAGGATCACATCACATTTGATATCCATCAAAAAACCAACAAATCCTCAAATGCATGTAATGTAATGTTACTACTGCTCATTGCACAGAATTTACATTCATGATCATCAACTTTCCTTGCTACAGGTATGAGGTTTTTATAGATGAAAACAAAGTGTGAGCATATAAATCTATTTAAGAAGCACTTGACAGACAAAAGCACTAGATAGACATAATGTCTTCAGAAAATGTGGGTGGTGCGCATGCATGTGTGTTGCAAACTGTCTAGTATAAAAAGCCATGGATGATGTGCAGTAAAAATTGCTACTCACATTGGCACAAGGAACAAGGCAAAAGAACATAAATTACCTGTACACACCCAACATACGCCCCCAACCCCCCCCCCACAACAAGACAGAAACCTGTGTTGTTAGAAAAAATCCCATTGTGGGAATGGCACAAAGGACACATTACATTGCACCAAGGGCAAGCGTTGAATTGGATCCTAAATGTTTCCACTTCTACAATTCTTGACATTAAAAAAATTTGTTCCACACTACATACATGACGATGAGGTTTCTGAATTTCTTGTTACAATTGTGGGAGGGGGGGGAAAAAAACCCAGTCAGAATCACACTACCTATGATTCCAACAACCATCAATGCTGTAGCTTTTGAAGCAGTCATGTTGGATTGGGTGGCAATATATTTATGAGCCTGTAAACAAGTCGATCCCTTGGTACTGGAAAACAGAATTCCACAACAACAGCAGCAACAACAGCACCAGCACCAGCAACAGAAGAAAAAAAATGTCTCAGGAGCAACAGTTTGTCACAACAGCTTGCTGCTGATGGGAGTTTGGATGCCACGGGTGGTGTGGAAGCTGTTCATCTTTCAAACCTGTGGGCAGTGAAGGCTTTGAAGAACTATGCATGATTCCAATGAGCTCCATTAAGAGCTGCCGACTCCCAAACCCTCACCACCAGTGACAGATGAGCTTCCACACATGATCACAGACAGTGTCAAAATCCAATGGGGCAAAAAAAAAACCGTATCGATGGGATGATGATGATGATGATGATGATGTTGGAGAAGAAATTAGGGCATTGCTTGAGCAGCAGCTGCTGCTGCTGCTGCTTTGGAGAAAAATCAATCTGGAAGCTGGATCATCAAGCCAAACAAGAAGAGCAATGCACAAAACTGTTGCAAGAAGACCTTCCACAAAAACAGCATTGAACTGGGCCTCATCATATGAAATTGCAAGAACAAGAAGAGAGTAGTGCCCACCCCAAAGGGCTTGCTTGCTTGCACACCTTTGTGTATGTGGGTGTGTGGGTGTGTGTGTGTGAGAGAGAGAGAGAGAGAGAGAGAGAGAGAAAGAGAGAGATGTTGCAGCAACATGACAACAGCAGATGTGGGACAAAGCGCTTGAATGTGGGATCTGGAAAGACATTTGCACCACCTCAGCAAGGCAATGGGTCACCAATATGTATGACAAAATGGAAGCTTGCAAATTGCATCCCACACATCCCAGGGCCTGCTGCTGCTGCTGCATATGGATGATGCATGCATGCATGCTTGCATGTGGGGATCTTTCACAGATTCTTTTAGGGTTCTTATGAGATCCACCAAACCCTTTATCCATTGATCTACTACAGTTTGTGAGGACAAACAGAATCTACATTCAAACCCAAGAATCTACAACCTTCCAAGGAGGCACAAGCTTGGAAGAAGGTTCAGGGTATGTAGTGTGTACCAGTGTTGTGCTGGTATTGATTTTGAAGAGAATAAATGGTCCCGGGTATTTTATATTTTATAACTTTGATTACCCTTTTGGGTAAGGTTTTGAATTTTTTTGGTTTAATATTCTAGAACCTACCTTTGGGTACCGTTCAATTTATTTTTCCCAACTCATGGCGGTTATTAGGTATAGGTTAGGGTTTATAGGGTTATTGGGTATAGGTTAGGACTTACAGGGTTGAGTCGGTTATTGGGTATAGGTTAGGGTTTGTAGAGTTATTGGGTATAGGTTAAGATTTATAGGGTTGTTGAAGTAGATGCAATTTTGGGTATGGTTAGGATTTAGAGTTTGGTTTTAAAAGTTCTCATTTGATTCAAATTGACAATGGATTTCATCATCTAACCTTTTTATGCACCATAAATTGTCACAAAACTTACAAAAAGATAACAAAAATATTTATTACATATGTGCTTAATGGCAAAGGTATGTTTGTAACTCACAAATGATATACAAATTTTGATTTATAGCTCAAAGTCTTAGCATCCTATGATCATCTTTGAAGATGATTTTTTATTCGAGGTTGTAAGTGAATACACCTTATGCTTTGCAAAATAGTTCTTCAAAAAGGGTTTTCAAGCACAATGGACCATGGCTAAACAACAAACCCAAACAACATACTCACATAAACAATAGATAATTTGAAAATGACATCACATGGACAACATAATGGCAAAAAATAGAACACAACAAAATTGACCTTGCATCGTTCAACCATGTCTAAAAACCACAAAAGTTTTCATAATCATGCCCATGTCATTGGTGGATTATAATACAGAATAAGAAAATAAATTCTAATGCAAATAACTTGCCAAGGTTGAATGTTGAATCCACATCGCCAATAATTCATATGCACCTCTACCTCAAGTATAAACACAAACCCACCATCAAAACACTTTTACAAAAACAAATGCACATGAAATAAATAAATAAATAAGAAAAGAAAAATTAATAGGAATACATGTAGAAAATCAAAATTTTATCAAGGTCATTTATCAAGGCCTTGCTCCTCAATGAACTTATTGTTTTCTTCAATTATAGTAGACTCCAAGATGAGAAAAGTAGTCATATTCATAAGTTTATAGGCCCCATCATAGCCAACATGAATATTGTTGTGCCAAATTTTTATCACCAAAATGAGGTGATCCAAATTTTCAATCCTCAATTGTGACCACCAAAGGTTTATGATGACTCTAGCAACCTTAAATATTCATTTTATTTCAATATTTGACCCCACAATGCCAAGCACCTAACAAGCTAAGGAAAAAACATGTGAAAATTGCATTACATGTTGTGCCCACCAAACTAAAAGGTTATCATGATCTATGGATCACACATGTAATCATCAAACTAACTGTAGTTAGTTCTTCAAACTTAAAATGATTACATCATTAACCAACATAACTTGCCCAAAGAAGATATCATTTTTTTCAAATGTTGTTGGCTTTATTGGTTCTGTAACAAGGTTTAAAAAATTGTAAACCTACAATAAAAGAGGACACACAATCTTAACATCATATTTTGTACAATAATTTCAATAGCAATTGAATTGCGCATGAAATCCCAAATACATTTCATGTTCTTGTAATGAAAGCCAAATATGATCACCATCATGTTTGGGCATTAAAATGATTATAAGCCATTGAAAAGGCCAAGAATGGGATCAATACCCCCACAACTTGTAACATCATGCTTTGTTTAAATTCCTACACTTTTGAACATCACTATGAGAAATCATGTCCATTGCAACTAATCTATCGTAATCTAGTTTTATCGAATACTTTTTAGTTGCATCGGACAAGTTGCAATGGACACAATATTTCATAATGAATGAAAATCACCACATATTAGTGGTTGACTCAAAGCTTCAATTATTCTTGAAAATTAAACAACGATAAACATGTGAAGGTGAGTGATGTTGTTAGTAGAATATTTTTATATTCATTGTTGATTTTCTTAAGATAATTTCATTGCTAAGTATGTAAGATATTGCATTTTTTTCCTCCTTGGAAGTTAATGAGTCAAACAACATAGAAAACATTTGTTTGTCATTGTGAAATTTCCCTTGTGGATAGGCATTTGGATAATCTATGTTCTATGCACATGGCAACCAACTCAAGTTCAAGTTCACATTGTGCACATGGCAACCAACTCAAGCTCAAGTTCACATTGTGCACATGACAACCAACCCAAGTTTGTCTAGATTGTGCACATGGTAGCCAATTTGAAGTTAAGTTTACACCCATGATGAAAGAGGTAAAAAAAAGGATATGATACAATGCATCACAAATAAAGTTCAATTTTGTTATGTTTGTTTTAAGTGCATTTGCATGTTTATTGATAGGAAATTTGAACTTCTTGATCAATTCTACATTTTTCACAACTTGAGTCAATTCATGTTATTGGAACTAATAGCTAACTAAAAGGTAGCAACAAGTTGTGTGATTTCTTACAACAATCAAATCAAATAATTTTTTTGCTATTCAAAACAAAGTAAAAATTGTGATAACAAAATTTATTGTAAAATTTTCCTTGTTCCCCACCTACACATTATTTACAATTTGTGAACTTAATTATTTGCTACATGTTCACAAATGCATTGAAAATTTTGAAAGCTTGTTATTTCCTTATATTAATGACTTTTTTTGTTTCAAGTTTTTATTGTATCAATGTAATTAGATCTATGTATGCTTTACGTTTTGCTTGTTAAATAAATTTTATAAATTTGATAAACTGCAAGCCATTATATTAATGTGGAAAAGTTTCATTTGTTCAATGTGTGGCATATGTTTTTATTATTTTCATTGTGTGAACTTATTTTGAATCCATTATGTTTAAAAACCTTTTGGTACACTTGTAAAACTCATAAAACATATTTTGTTATGATAGGTCTAATGTGCAATTGTTTGTACATATTTTTAAAACATGTTAACCATTTTATTTCAATTTCAAAATTCAAAAAATAATGCTTTAGGAATGGTGAAGTTAACATTGTACCCTATAATGTAAAGTGCAATGAAATTAAATGAAACAAAATAATTTGAGAAAAAAATGAAAATAACTTTGACACATGAATAAACATTCATAAACCACATCATGCTTTCATGAAATTTTGTGGGTTTAGATCAAATGTGAATATAAAAATATAATATAAAAATCATAATTGTGGTACATTCAAAAGAAATTTGATCATTTAATACCAATTCCTAAATTAACCATTCATTATTCATAGCATTTGATATTAAATCTATGAACCAATTTTCCTTCAAATTATTCAATTTGTGAATTATTTTTCCAAATTTTTCTAAAGTTTCCATGTAGGTTGAAAAGTTAAATATTGGTCATCAATATTAAAATGTTAGTGTATTAAGGTTGTAATGTATTAGTGTTAGAACAATAAAACATTTGAGCGATACATTTGATGAATTTAAAATGCAATTTTTTTTTCTTTAATATTTTAATCTATCAAGTTATATTGTATCAATGTATCAATTTAGATAGTGTAATATGCTGCACATCAAATTATAGCGTGTCGTCATAAGTGCAACATTTCAACTTTATAAGCTTACTCAACTTGTATTGAATTTTTGGGTGTAGATCTTGAATGAACGCTAAATTAGCATATTTGATCCTTTAGATTATCAAAATAAAATAAAATTCAAAAGCTCATCAAAGAGCATGTAATGAAGGATAAACAAAGTTGTGATTATTTGTATGGGGCAATTTAATGGTGAATGTGCCCAATTCAGAATGAATGTAATTGTCCTTCTTAATACTCTTGAGTTGTTTGGAGATTAAACTTTGGTTTATGTGAACTTGAATGTTCTTAATTGAATTTGACAATGTACTACTTGATGTAACTCACTTTTCCTATCTAATGGTGACATGTATTAGTATACATGTGGGATCATATTTTCCGTATGTTAATATATTGAAATTCTCTTCATGAAATCATTAATGAAAATTTTAACAATAAAAGCAATACACTAAAGTGCAACTTTTGTAATTAACTAGTTTAGTATTATAATGTATAGTGGCATATTTTATTGTACAATACATCCTCAAATTTGCAAAGCTTTCAAGTAAATCACGGACTTGTGGTACTTCATATGCAATTATCTATATCATACATTTCAAAGTCTCATTATCAAAACTATCATGATAAAATATTTATGTTTCAAATGTAATACATCAATATATGAATGTATCGATGCATTTATGTATTAATATGTCATTGCCTTAATGCATTAGTGCATTAATACATGAGTGTATCACAAGATTTTTGGGCAATACCCATTGTTTAATTGATGGTTCACACATTTAATTGTGGGAAATTGAAATGATCATGGATGGCACATTTTGGAATTTTTTTTAAAAATGAGATTAAAATTTTTAAATGGTAATTAGGATTGATTTTTGAAGCAAGATTCCATTATGATGAATTTATTTGAAATATGCAAGTGACAAATAGCAATGGTTACAATAAAAAAATGATGGGAAACAAAAACTAAGTGTCAAGTTTTCATATGTAGTCACTATTTATCAAGTGTGGAATAATGATAATACATTGAAAATATTTAAATGTTATGTGCCAATAACATATCATTGTTTTTAATTAAATAAAAAATTATTTTACCCTACTAGTAAACTTGGAAACATGAGAACCTTTTGTCCGTGTATTTTGAAAAGAAAATTGCCTTATTATGTTTAAACACATGTGCATGTCAACTTTCAAATAATTTTTTTTATGTACTAAAAATTTTTAGTTATCAACAAAATTTCAGTATATAAAAAAAACATGGCAAATAACAATTCATTGTAATAGAAAAATGGTGGGAATTGTAGACTAGATGTTAATTGCCATCTATTTGTCATGTGGGGAAAAATGGTGATACATAGATAGTATTGTTCACACAAGGTGAATATTTTTTGGGTGTTTTTTAATAGTATAATGATTATTTTATAATAACCATAGACCTGAAAACATAACAACTTTTTGCCCATGTATTTTGAAAAAACATTTTCACCCTTGCTATGTTTAGGCATGTGCACGACAAATGTCAATTAAATAAATGTTCAATGTATCAAAAACTCATTAATGTGTGAGCAAATATTTAATGTATTGAAAAACATTTGAAAAATAACAATATTGGTTATGGTTGAAAAATGGTGGGAAACATAGACTATATGTCAAATTTTTATATGCAACCATCCATTTGTCATGTGTGAAAACAAATGGTGGTATATGGAATGCAGTGTTCACAAATGTGTGAATAATGTACTGCTATTTTTTGATACATTAACAACTATCTTACAATAACTATAAATATAAAAATGTGGCAACCTTTTGTTCATGGATTTTGAAAAAAAATTCCCACCTTTGCTATGTTTAGGCATGTATGAGAACTTTCAGTTGAAATCTTTCTAATGTATCAACAAATCCTTAATGTATTAAAAAAACACATGGCAAATGACAATTGGCTACAATTGAAAAGTGGCAAAAAACGTTGACTAGGTGTCAAATTTTTATATGTAGCCATCAATTTGTCATGCATGAAAATAGTTATTGATGGAGTGCAATGGTCACATGACGTGTGAGTAGTGTATTAATATTTTTTTAATACATTAACAATTATTTTATAATAACCATAGACATAATAACATGGTAACCCCTTGTCCATGTATTTTGAAAAAACTTTCCCGCCCATGCTATGTTTAGACATGAATGGTAACTTTCAATTGAAAAAATCTTTAGTGTATCAACTAATCCTTAATGTATCAAGAAACACATGGCATATAACAATTTGAGCTTTATAGTTGAAAAGTGGCAAGAAATGTATGTTAGGTATCAATTTCAAAAATACCAATATACCACTCCGATGAGTAGTGTATTGATATTTTTTGATACATTAATAGTTCCCTTACAATAACCATAAACCCAAAAATGTGACAACTTTTTTTTCATATGATTTTGACGAAAAAATTTGCCCTTATTTATAAAATACATATGTATCATGAGATTCATGATGATAACACAACGTAATGCATGATGACATGATGCATTAATACATTATGATTTCAATACATTGTAAAGTAAAATGAAAATTATTATCGTTGTCAAAAATATTTATTGCTAGGTGAAAAATATTTTTATTAACAATTTCACTATTTTTATTCACATGCACATATTTTTGACTCAAGGCAAGATGCTTGTAACTTTAAAAAGTAGTAATGTAAGCATCTATCATCAAAACTTGGTGATCATTTTATGTTGGGGGTGTTTAATACCATCCCTAATCTAATACTAGGTGCAAGATTGATTTTTGGCTAAAATGAAGCATGTATATGCCCAATATTAATACTCATATAAAATTGGTAGAAGATTGGTATTAACTTAGGTCCTTACCAAGTTTGTTTAGGTATTTAAGGCTAATATTATCTCAATTCATATTAAATTGAACCCTAATATCATCTTTGTTATTAGAAGGTGACATGTTAAATATTCCTTAATGAACTTTGTCTAACACATTTTTGGACTTGTCATTTTGCACCCTACATGATTTTGCATAGAATCACACTACCCAATTCTACACAAAGAGCTTTTGTTTTTTGCTCTCATATTATGAATCTCTCAAACCAATTTTGAACACAATCCCTTTCGAGAAAGGTTGAGCATACCAACCAACAACATAGATTTCAGCTTTGAACCCTAACATTATTATTATTAAACACATGTGTAATTCCAAATTGGTCACACCACATAAGATCAAAAGCTCTCATGAGAGGAAAACTATAACACTCAATGCAATTGAGATTTACATCATGAATTGTTGTCCAATGAGTACTAGTTGGAAAGTTGATCAGTTGTAGCCAATCGATGTTTGTTTGTTGGGCACACGTTGCCTCCTCAATGTTGTATAGTATTAAAACTGTTGAAGGTTGTTGAAGGTTGATGCCGTGTGTGCAGTGGGGCACAAGCAACCATCACTCACATTCAACTTGCAAGTGAGCTAGCAACTTGCATTTACAGGACACTCTTTGCTGGTTCACAGTGGAGATGCTCAGGGGGACTAAAAGGAACCAGAAAAGGCAACATGAAAATCATTACTACACATAATAATGTCAAGGTAGTAATGGTTTTCATGTAATGGTAGAGCTCTTGGCATTGAACTCAGTACAGTGCAACAAACGATTGCTTTGATCTATGTTCTAAGGCCTGCTCCCTCATCTGCAATATTTAACTAGCATTAGAAAGCACTGAACAAAGCACTTTATATTGAGTGCACGCATGCTTGTGTCCGTACTCAGCAAGTAAAATCAACTCTTCTTCCCTCTTCTAAGTAAAACACCATAAATAATAATATATCAATAAATACATCTACAACCACCCAACACTGCAATAAAATCACACTGGTTCAATTTGGTAGTGCTACAATTAGGCTATCTTGCAATTTCAAGGACCCACAAATTATATGTTGAAACTATATTGTACTTGGGTGCCACCATATCGGAGGTTTGAACTGAAATGTGAGCTCAGTTTTATCAGTTCTCGGTGGTTCACCAAGTTGCACCTGCTTCCAATTCTCAACTTGTATCCACACTCTTCATTTCAAATCTGGCCGCGAAGCTATTGGTAACCTTCATATGCATAAGTGCGAGGAGCATGGGAACTCTTTTGAAGTACATATGATGCACACACATTGCTAGTTCTTTTTTGAGAGGTGTAAGGTATGCAGGATGTTGCCAGAGATGTCATAGAAATCGATGTGAAAGAATGAGGGTGCCACGGAAACAGCTGCAAATCCCTGTCCATCATAGTAAAACTGGAGCCCCAAGTCTTTGTCTTCATCAGCACCACGGCCTCTCCAAGCCTTTGAGCCACCTCCACTGGTTAAGAAGTGTAATGGACTGCAAAACATTGATAAACTGTTAGTATCAAATGGGGGCTCCTGCAAATGAGTTGGGTGAGGCAAATGATGCTACATTTTGACATACTAAGAGCAACTCCACTGGTGTTCATTATGTGACCCTGCAAGTTAAAATTGGATGAAGAAAGTCAAGACATGCTGGTTTGGCTCAGCAAAATAGTTTTGGTCCAGCATTTTTGCACAGTTTGCTGAGGATGGTAAACAGTAGCTTAAGAATAAACCCATTGTGACATACCAAATCAAAAGACTGGCAATTTTATAGTAAGATGCAAATTGAGCATGGATTCATATAGCCTCTTTTCACTTTGCTAACCTTTGGTCCATTTGAGACAGCACCAAGGAGGCAGGAGATACAGAAATAATACCTGTCAGAGCGCTTGATGTGTTGCAGACAGTGATCATGACCATTGATGTACACATCCACTCCATTCGCCTGAAATTCAGCCCAAACAAAATACCATATAAAACTGTCATTTCAATAGGTATTCTCCTCAAAGGTAGACAAACGAAAAAGGACAAGTGGAGAACAGAGAAGATTCTGTCAACTGTGCCAAAGAAAAAGACCTGGATCACACACCTCAAGAATAGGGAGCACTTGATCGAGGAGCTCAAGAGTTTCACCATGTTTGCCGATGCTCCGCATTGTATGGTGACCAACGGCAATCTTCCACTTTGCCTGGGATGCTTCCAAAGAACTTGACAGGTTCTGCAACAGCACAAGGATATGTACAAAGGCAACCATTCTCTTAAATCTTGGCCTACTATGATTGCTGACTTCAAATAGGGATACTCATTGCAAGTACAAACAGAGGCGTTTCAGCAGTGTACCTTGAGCTCATTGGCTATATATTCTTCTCGGGAGATTGGTAGCAGCCATTTATAATCCTTGTTGTTCTCCTTCCAGTATGACTCCACAAATGGGTTGGTGTCAATGAAGAAAAACTCCACATCCACTGCTTCCCCTAATGAACCAGACCATTTCATAACAACAATCATGTTACACAAACTCTGAAGTATGTATTTACAAACATGAATTCCTACCCTTCCTCTCCATTTCAGCTTAGGAGATATAAGCTGACACAAAATTGCATATGTTAATGACAATTTGAAGAATTCTCCACAGGTACACCAATTCAAGATTATTTCTTGGTTTCTTCATCATCTCCTTCTCTTCCAAAAAGAGGGAACCCAAAGAGGAGAGAAAAACCTGCAAACTAAGTTTTGAGCCGTGTAACATAAATGGATCCACACCCTGTGATTACAGCAACTTAGTTGAGCCCAAAGCTAACCTTGATCTGACAAGCCAAGTTCCCATTTCAGTTGATATGTGCTGCTGCAGAACCAGCGGGAGTCACGGAGAGTGAGTTCCTTGTCGAGTTGCGCTGTTGCATTGCCACGATAGTCATGATTGCCCAACACTGAGGATACACACCCACAGCAACAACTCAGTTACACAAATTTTCAGGAGTTCTCAATAAATGCATTTTGCAGTATAAAACCTTTGCATTTAAGGCTCAACAACAACACAGAACATCTCAAAACTGAACACACCTACATGCATCCTGTACAATAACATTCTGGACACAAAATAAAGAGGTGGATAATTTTGCTGCTGCACCTGAGTACCACATTGTTTGAAGACTCTCCTGAGTATAAATCTCTGAGAAGGATGTAGTGAATTGGGTGTCATCAGGACCCGTCAATCCACTTTCATAGAAGTTATCCCCAGTAGAAATCACATAATCAATGTTGAGTTTGGTTCCAACTATGCCCATCTATTCACAATAAAAGGAAAAACCTCTTATCAGCATGGTACAAAAGAAGTTCAAGGAGGTCCAAAAGAATTCTTCATTGACAGTATGTGAAGAAGAATTGTCAGAAACTGACCTCATTGGCCACAAGTGTTTGGTTGAACAGTCCATCTCGGCCCCAGTCACCAACAACCAAAAAATTCAATGGAGCTGCTGCTGTGGCTGCTGCTGTTGATGACTTCTGAGCTGATCTTCCACAAAGTGGGTCCAAAGAGCTTGATCTGCAGAGAATGCTTTGACTTCTCCCTGAAAGCAAGATGAAATAAACGGCTGAAAACGTACACAAAATCACACCAAATATTGTCCAACCTCGACACCGTTGTTCCCTTCTAGGCTGAAATTGCAAGCTTGGGTGAACCTGATCAAACACAAAACCATGTAAAATTGTGATTAAGGGTAAAAGTTGCAATTGATCTGGGATCTTAGCCTTAAAAAAGCATATGTCAGAAAACTTCAAGGGTTATCATCATGCAAACAAACTCTCATCAACCGAACTAGCTCACCACCATAATGCAGTTGAGATCTTTCATATGGCTGATTTGAGAACAGAGCAAGAGCTGGACATCATGAAGGGGAAAAAAAAATCCACACAAAATCAATAGGGGATTTCTACTAACCTCGGAGGCAGAAGAAAGAAGCCCAACTTCAAGAGTTCCATCCTCCTCATCCCCCATCATAGTGTTGGATTGCTTCATGGGTCACCTCCTCCCCCTGTCTGCTGGTTGCTCCTTCCTCCACCCCCCTGCAAGGCTAATTTTAACCTATTGTTAGCTCCCAGTTTTCCCACAAAAGAAACCAACCTACTACCATGAAGCTCCTAGGTTGCATATGAAGCTCTCAGGATGTGCAGCGTGAAGCTCTCTCTATCTCTCTCTGTGATCTTACAGAGACTCTCTTCAACTGAGTTGGAGAGGTCAAAACTTTGTGATCACCACTACTCAGATTCAAGCAACCCCAACAAGAGAACACAAATTGACATCCTTCCTTCTTGCAGCAGCAGGGGGGGGGGAGATTTGACTGGGCACAAAGATTCAAGGCAAGCTCCCTGATTCATTAACCTCCACAAAACTGAGAAGAAGAGCTAGCCACACGGAAGCTAACAAAAAAGATCAGTCCAAGAAGCTGAAGAACAACATACCTGCAGGCAAAAATAAATAAAACTTTGGGCATAGACAATAATAATAATACTAGAAGAAACAAGAAAACCCAATATCTCAAATTGGGATTTTACCAACAAAGAGAAGCAAAGAAAAGCAAAGGCCAGTGCCTTTCTTTCCTTGGAACACAAGCATAGCAAATCCGATTTGGTTTCTTCCAAGATACTCTGGTGGGTACTCCTAAGTCTACTATCTCTTTCTCTCTCTCTCTCTCACACACACACAAGAAGAACTCACCAAATTCTCTCTCTTTTCTCTTGCTTCCCTCCAGCCTCCTCCTCCTCCTCTTCCTTCACCCAGAAGAAGAAAGACTTGGCCTTGATGAGCTCCCTCCCAGTAAGTTAGCTTTGGAAAAACAAAACCCACAACAAAAGAAGGCAGCCCCTGTCCACAAGCAAACAAGGCGTGTACTAACTAACTATGCAGCTCCTCCCTTCAACACCACAAATCTTTTGCTGACACTATTGAACTGATCAGCAGTTACATTCTTGTTTAGTGACAAAATCCACTCCCACCCGCTCAGTTAGGTGAATCTCCAGCGATGCTTCGTATGTGACCTTGCCAAATTATTTCTCACATCCAAGTTTTAATTTCAGTTTAGTCTTTTCTCTTCTCTGTTTTTGCAACCCCACCCGTAAAACTAAAATTGGGACTGCAAATAGGCTAGTGGGAGACTGATACCGTAGGTAGTACCTTTTCAGGTTTGGCACTCCTTTTTTTTGTTTTTTCTGTTTTCGCAACCCCACCCATAAAACTAAAATTGGGACTGCAAGTAGTGTGAGAATAAAACAGTAGTACCTTCTCAGGTTTGGCACTTCTTTTTTTCTTTTTTCTGTTTGTGCAACCCCACCCATAAAACTAAAACTGGGACTGCAAATAGTGGGAGACTAGGTAATAGATTAGTACCTTTTCAGGTTTGGCACTTCTTTTTTTCTTTTTTCTGTTTTTGCAACCCCACCCATAAAACTAAAACTGGGACTGCAAATAATGGGAGACTAGGTAATACATTAGTACCTTTTCAGGTTTGGCACTTCTCTTTTTCTTTTTTCTGTTTTTGCAACCCCACCCATAAAACTAAAACTGGGATTGCAAATAGTGGGAGACCATTACAATAGTACCTTTTCACGTTTGGCACTTGAGTGAGTGCTGAATAATTCTTTTATTTTTCAAAATCCATTTTGGCAGTAAAATAATAATAGTTCATTGAAAATTCGGGAATAAATATAGACAAGCTTCTTTGGCAAGTTCTCTTGACCCTGAACCTCTAACGTAATAAGATTTTTTTTTTTTCCTTTTTTTGGGGCTTCTTTTGCAAAAATGTTCTTGGAGACATAATGTTATGGCAAATTATTAGCAAAAAAAAAGTCGTCAATTATTGGATAAGTGCTTTGCAATAGTGGATTAGCCTGAAAGTAAATAAGCTCCTAGGTTTTCACCAATTTTTTGGTATTTTTTCCTCCCTTGTAGTTATTCAAAATGTGGACATTTCAA
>Ga0116231_10008001_pt1 | contig 18847 bp, 20 predicted proteins | sample S1TSphgellanicum_2_FD_89695 | JGI IMG/M metagenome (GOLD analysis project Ga0116231, IMG submission 89695) | Host-associated microbial communities from peat moss isolated from Minnesota, USA - S1T2_Fd - Sphagnum magellanicum MG | ecosystem: Host-associated > Plants > Peat moss > Unclassified...
AATAATTCTTTTTTTTTTTATATAATATTAATTGTATAAGAAGAAGGGGGGGGGGGGGGGGGGGGGGGGCACAAATGGAAAAATCCATTGTAAAAAGAAACCAATATATGGAAAAAAGGAAAAGCCAAGGAGAATAGCCAACCCCCGCCTAGCCAAGAAAAACATTATCACATAAAGCTACTACTAATGGTGGTTAGTAGCACCACTTTATCCATTTATTTCACGCACATAAATAACATGATGTGGGCCCCAAACCTCATCAAACACCTTAAGTAATTTGGCCTCATCTTCAAAATGTCTTTTGATCAACTACAAATTACTCTGCCATTATAATCTACCATAGTCCACAAACCCTTCCCACATCATTTCTTTCAACTTAAAAACATGCCATCTATTCCCATTGAAGACAATGTCATTTTTTTCAATCTAATTGGACCATAAGGTCACACTACGAAGTAATGTCCACAATGAATTGCATCTTCTAAGTTTAATAAGAATCCATTTGTTAAATAAACATTATTCTAGATTTAGAGCCTTCCAGATGCTAGGGATGTGCGATGATAAGTTTGTGAATTGATATAAGAAAAAAAAAGGTATTTCCTGAGCTTTTTTGGCTCTAAAGCAAAGCCAAAATCTAGGAACAATAAATTTAACCATTGCAAATGAACATGATGGGCAATCGATCTTATGTTTGGATTAGTTTTGGTTTTCCATGTGTTTACCACAATAGCTTGGTGTAGTGTAGATCGAATAAAATTTAAAAAAATTTGGGCTCTTTTCTTTATCTAAACATTCTTCCATTTTAATTGGAAGTTTGGTGAGAATGCATGTTGCCATTTCTTAAGTACATTTTGAATGAGGTTTTTTTGTTGAATTTTGTAACTACCTTCCAAGCTTAATAATATATTTTGTCAATTTGATTTCACCATTTCAACTCCATAATATAAGGTCAAAAGATAAATCTTCAAGTGCATTGTAAAACATATTGAGGGTTGCCATGTACACTGATTTTACCTTCAATCCTAACTCTCCTCAAAATGCTTGTAAATGCCATCTTTTCTTTCAAAAGGATCAACCCAAGACATCTCCCAATGCTATAGACCTTTAGTTATTTGGGGATCTCAATTTTTCTCTGTAGATTGACACTTAGAGAGGCCTAAAAATCTATAGATATGTAGAATATGGTGATTAGGTCTATTGCTTGATTATTGTAGACTTTTAGCCATTCCCCACTTTTTGTCCTTTGCGTTGGATTCTTGAATTCCTCCATCAAACTTATAGGAAGGCTTTCAACTATTCTATGCTATATAACATGTTTTCCTTCCTCTAATTGAAAGTGAATGTTTCACTTCTTCCTATTGATGTAGCCTTTTGAGATTTGGATTCCACAAGTTCCCAACATATTGTAGGCTTGCTTTGTACATTTCTTGGGCTCTCGCAATGGAAGTTTTGTATTCCCCTCCTCTGAATGTTATTCCCCACCACATGTTTAATCACTTGATAGAGTCTACTTAAGAAGCTAGAATTGCAAGTTGATTTCTATGGCTTTCCAAGCCTTCATCACCTTCCCTTGGTTTTTGACCATGGCCCAATTTAGATTTGGAACCCAACTAGTGTGTTGAAAAGGTTTATAATGCTCCAATTATACCTTAGGAAAAGGTTAAGATGAGAACTCCCCAAGCTTTAAGGCAACCAACACCCATTTATACAACAATGCTATGAATGTTTCCTTTGGGTCTATTAAACCTAATCCTTTTAGATTTCTCTATTTGCAACAATTAAACCAATTGACTCTAGTTCTAACATGATGTTCCCCTTTAACCCAAAGAAAATCCCTAATAAATGTTCTTGATAACATATTTTGAATTTGATTATTTATAGAAATGTAATGACTAAATCACATTTTTGTGTTGCCCAACAATAATGATAGTTTTGATTAACGATTTTGCAATCCAATAATTGTTTGTAAAAAGTATCATGCTAAATTGATTGGATAATAAAAAAATATTCAATGCTTATAACAAAATATGCAAATTGAACCCCAAAAAAACGGTATCAACTAACAAAACTGAGATGTTATGAATATAATCTTTGTGCGATGTCCATGTACAAAAACAACAATTAATGTTGTTATTATAAATATACTTATAAACTTATATACTTATATATATATATATAAACACAAACTCTTATTTTCTGTTACCCTTATCTCGCCGGTATATTAGAAGACAATATACCCGCCCAACGCCCATTCGAACCCTGACCGATATCTGGCTTGTATCGATAACGGGCGCAGTTGTCGGCTGCTGCAGCGTCGATCCCTCGCGACGGAGCCCTTAACTGCCGTCGGTGGGACCCTTTCATCTGAGGGCCGGTCCGTTGGACGTGGCCTAAGGTTGTAGCAGCTACCTGGCATTAGATGAATGAACGGATGAATAATATATTCATCCCTCTAGAGACTCGTCGTTTTCATCCTTTCTTCATCCAGGGTTGCTGCTGCACGGGGCGGGCGGGGAAGGGATTGCAGGTCGCGCAGCTCGCTGACTGGCTGGCTGCGCCATCGCTGCTTCTGTGCTTCCTTTTCTTCCACAAACGCTGCGCTCAATTCGTGTTTTCGACGTCTCGTTTCCTCGTATAGGAAGAGAATACTGGTTTTGCGCTTTTTTTGATCCCGATCTGTTGGAATTTGACGAAGATTTGTGGTGGTGGTGGTGGTTTTTGTTTCCAGGAGCAGAGGAGAGGAAGGGGTGGGGACGGGAGAGGAAGGGGTGGGACGAGAGAGTCAGTCAGTCGGGGGTTTGCGGGAATTGAGGCGCGTCCGTCCGTGTGGAGCCGTGGGGAATTTATTACCATGGTGCACCAACAGGGTCTATTACGACGCTGCTGCTACTGCCACTCACCGAGGGAGGAGTTCATGAGCTTCTTAGGCTTCTGTGCGTTGTTTCTTGATGTGCCCTGCATGAGCATCTCTGCTTTGTGGAAGACCATTCTAATTGAAGCACATCATTAGCTTCACTCAAAAGGAGAATGCAAATACATCTCTTGACATGCAACGAAACCGAGGCGACGTTGTTCTTCAGCATTCTGTTAAGATAGCCATCGTGTTTTTGTTTTATGTGAAGTAGGTATGGACTTCTTAGGGTTTGGTTCCAGGGTTCTGCTTCTTATATAGTCTGTCAATGCAGGATCCATGCTCCGCTGCACCCTAGGGTTGTGAGCTAAGGGAAGATCCATGCTCTTAGAAACCCTAGGGTTGTGAGCTAAGAGACTCTGTGACAAAGGAGATCAGATACAGCAAACTGAGGATGTTATCTCGATGGATAAAGAAGCATATGAGCTTCTTGATTATGCCTTGTTAATGTTGCAGCACATTATTAACACTGTAAAAGGAGTGGAAGTAGCCAACACAGCAGCATTCCTGTGTTAGCTGAATGACTGGGTCCCCTCAACGGCTTTGCCTCAAACATATTTTGTGGAGTTAAGCTATAGCTTGTGAAGCTGATGATGATACTTGAGAAGCTGGTCAAATTCTGAGAGAAGTCTGTGGCATGGGCTGATGGACTATATCAAAGTGACAGACAACACCCTGCACATGGTCATTGATTGGGGGGGTGAAGCAAGAGGGAGTTCAGAAAAGATGTGCATGTTGGAATCATTATTATCAGCGATACACAAGCAGATGCTGATTGTCTAGCAAAGAAGAGGAGTATCTGTTTCTGTTTCAGTGTGGAGGCTGAGTTTGTGCCATGTAAGGGCATTGAAGGAGAAGTGGGAGCTTGTTGTGGGGGGTGGATTGTGGTGAGATGATACTGTTGTATACAATTTCTCATGCTGGATCAGGAGCTGAATCCTTTCTGTTGTTGGAATCTTTGGGGCTAGGAAGGGTCTCAATTGCTCCTCTTCTCAGGGCAACAACCATCATCCATTTTCTTGTAGCTCTGCTTCTCTTTGCCATTGTCACCTACAGATCACTATGCAACCTGGGAGTCTGTGAGCAGACAACCTGACTATAATGGAGAAGGAAATGGGTCATGTAGGAGTAGACAGCCTCAGTCATAGCAGTCGTCCTTTCCATCAGCATCAATTTTTTCCAGGAGGTCAGTGTTGGAGATTGACTGAAAAGTCAGTGGATATGTTGCTAAGATTCCTGACCTTCTCCATTCAATTTTTTGATACTTACTGTGTGAGTAGGAGCCTATTGTTGTCTTGGTAGTTGCTTCCCAGTGTCATCTCTTTGATATCCTACCTCACAGATCCATTTGTTGCTTCACAGATTGAGTGTTGTATGCTGACCTTGGATGAGAACTGCTTTTCAATATTCTGTTTGTCCTAGCATCTCCTCCAGCATTGGAGAAGCATAAACGTTGAACATTCTTGTAGAATTACTAGGGTGGGAGGACAGATGAATTGCTGATTCCATCCCACACATTGGGTCATGGTTCATTTTCCTCCTTTACTTAGACCTTCAGTGTGTTTATTGCCAAACAGTTGATTGATATGTTGCTATGATTGCAGGTAACGGAAAGCAGCCCATACTCTCAAACCGTCTGACCATTCCTGTTGAGCAAGACAATGGACCTTGGTCTTCATCATCAAACAGGGATCACTCTGACTCTCAAGGAATGGAAAATTCCTCCCGAAGAAAGGAATGGGATATGAAAGCATGGAACTGGGACAGTGTTATGTTTGTTGCACAGCCTGCCTCTGGGACAGCTAGTGGTTCAGCAAATGAGGGGACACAAAGGCATAGTGTTGATGAAAATGGAGGACATCGTAGAGCTCCTGAGTTCACTTTTCAACTTGAAGGGTCATCAGGCGCTCCTAGGCAACCACTGTTAGGTGATGGTAGAAGTGAGTCAGAGTTGCAAAGCAGATCCTTCTTTGACAGGGAGACTCCATCCCCACCACAGAATGGTGCAAAAAGCCTGAGAGTGGATGACACTGCTCCCGAGGAAGTTGGATCTCTCGGCCTCAAGCTAGGAGGAAGCTCTTACCCAATTGTGGAAGAGGATGGCAGTGGCTCCCATGGTGTGAAGAGAACCCGCTCTTCTTCTCCCCAGTCCCAGGTTCCCATGTGCCAAGTTGACAACTGCAAAGCAGATCTGAGCAAAGCTAAAGACTATCATCGGCGACACAAAGTCTGTCATATGCACTCCAAAGCAGCAAATGCATCAGTTATGCAACTTATGCAGCGCTTCTGCCAGCAATGTAGCAGGTCCATTCTCTGTTCGTATTTTGTAGCATGTGCTTAGCTATTAGGTGAGTTTTGTGCTCATTGGCATAAAACTTTCCAATCATTTTTCTCCTCTCACTGGGTCGAGATTTGTTTATTTTTGTGACACACCTGGAACACCTTGATTTATGTTCAAGTGGACAGACATTATTTGGTTGCTTATGTAGCATTTCTGGGAACTGGAGTCATGATATTGATGTCATTAACACATCTGTGGTGCCTTGTTGGAGATACATGCTTATCAGCAATTGAATCTGTAGGACACATGCCACTGGTAAAGTTTCTGTGTAAATGAGGTTTCTTGTCACATGCTTTTATGAGGACAATGGCTGAGGAAATGTTTCATGTGTACAGATTTCATCCACTACCAGAGTTTGATGAAGGCAAACGTAGCTGTCGCAGAAGGCTTGAGGGTCACAACAGGCGACGAAGGAAGACACAGCCAGATCCAACTGTTAGATCTTACCTGATGGGTGATGATGATCTTATAGGCAGGGGTGGAGCAGGGTTAGTCAGTGGGCTTCTTCATATCTTGGCACAGTTGCAAGGTAAAAACTTAGAACTTTTTTCCCTTGATTGCAGAGCCAATTTTTACTGTATTTTCTTGGCTCCATCATGATAGCATCCTTCCATTGCTTCCAGAAATTTGTCGAGATGCAGATTCTTCAAAATTGCTACAATAATGCAGTCTGCAATCCTGTCAGTTTAGTATTGAAAGAGTTTGTGGATTAGCCATCACCTTATTAATGAACAGGCTGTATACTCCTAGTACCACCTGTCATCTTTGGTGCAATAGGATGTCTGTAATCCTAAAAAGGAAATACAGATACTACTCTTTCACTGCAAGGATTTCTTCCAACTGATGGAGATCTTGGGTTCTCAACATGTCCTGTCTGATTAGTTTTGCTGTTTTATGAGACTTCATTGTGTGGATGCAGCATCGACATCCCTCAACCATGCCAATGTACCTGTTGTTGACAGGGAGGCTCTGTTAAGGAAAGCAGTCTTGGCCTCTTTGGAGGACAGAACAACACCATTATGGAATTCGTTAATCCCGAATCTTGACAGTCTAGCAGCTGGTTTAGTCAATAGGCAAGAGCAAGTGGCACCATCAAATGGTCACACTTCTGATCTGTCAATTGCAACACAACAGCTTCTTTCCAGATTGGCAGGAGGCTCATCACCAGAAGCTTTGGCATTGCTGCTCCAAAGCACTGGGCAGTTACCCACATCACTGATGCATGTTCTAGGATCTCATCCCCTTATACAAGAGAGGGCAGGTCTGGTGCCATTATCACATGCTTCTTCATCTACCCCTGACTTGCTCACGATACAGGCATGCCCTCTGCAAAGAGAAGTAGGCCACTCATCTTTCGGATGTGCTTCTGGTGTTCCAGCTCCCACTGATGATAGGCTGCCTGTGTCCCGGGAACTCATTCCAAAGTCTACTGACAGCTCCTTGGTGAGGCCAATTGCTGAGCGACTGATGCCAAATCCTGAGCTTTCAGCTCTGCAGGATGACCAGGTCCTTGCAGCACCAGCAATGCAAAGATTGTTCCAAGAGCAGTCAACTGCTGACCATTCAACTGTAGCCATTGGGAAGGATGCTAGACAGAGGGCTGATGCAGGAATGAACTCTGCAATTGGTAGTAGGGGAAGCTTAATGCTTTCAAGTATTGGGGCCCAGAAGACTGGGTCATCTTTTAGGCCCAATCCACCTGATCCTCGCCCAGCATTGCAACCTTCAATTGTGCAACCCAGCAACAGTCCACAGTCAGGGTCAGATGAGGAATTACCAGCTCACTTAACTCCAAATATGGAGGTGCAATTTCCGATTTTAGCAGTCATATTCTCTTTGTTGATGGGTGTTACATGAGATTTTTGTGTCTTCTAGTCCAGATTTGTTTTAAGGGGTGACTTTTGTACAGCTAAAGCTTTATAAAATGTACCATAATACTTCTTAATGCTTTGCTCCATTCTGTATTGGGTGTGGTTTTGGATTGGTGGATGGCAGATGTGGAAGAACCCTACACGTCGAATATCACTCAAGCTATTTGACCGAACGCCTGAAGAGCTGCCACATAATCTACGAATGCAGGTATTGTATTAACTCCAGCCTTGCATTGCTGTCTAATTTGCTGCTAGGAATATTCTGCAGACTTGGTTAATGATAACAGCTGTCTTTTATCTGACTGCAAGTTTTGAAAGTGACTAGCAGGTACATGCCAGTAGACCACTTCAAGCAGCAGTCTTGCAAATGTTTTTTCTATCGTACTGACAATCTGTCTGTTTGTTATCCAGATTGATGCATGGCTGGAGCACCTACCTACAGACATGGAGAGTTACATAAAACCTGGTTGTGTTTTATTGACTATTTATGTTTCCATGCCACATTCTGCATGGGTGGAGGTGTGTACTGAAATCTCTTGAACTTAGGATTTCTTCCCACCTGAAGTCTCTGTGATTGCACTCTTCTGCGTGCACACTGATTGAAACCATGAGCATCAACCTGCTTGAAGAACAGTGCATTTGACCCTTTTACTGTTGGAAGGAATGTCTGAAGACAGAAGACTCCTGTAAATCACTCTGTGAACCTTCCTGCAGGATTATGTTGCATTAGGAGTCATTGGTTTTAATTCACACTAATGTGATCAGCAATCCTCACTGAATGCAATGGTGAACATATATATATGTTAGTAGTGAATACTGTTGCTAATGATAGTTTTCATGTTCATGCAGTTAGACAGGGACTTGCAAGGAAGTTTGGAGAAATTACTCAATACCTGCAGTGGTGCATTTTGGCACAAAGGCCGCATCTTGGTGCAAGTGGAACACCAAATGGTTTTGATTGTTGATGGTTAGTTTCATACCACATTTGACAAAAAACAATCAGTTATTCTGTAGCTACAGGAGATGTATGATGATATTAATGGTATGGACATATGAACATCATCATTGAATTTCTGTAAGTGCTCACAACAAATGACAGTATGACATCTTTTAGCTCTTTGCAGATCAACTGTATGGTCAGTTTGAGTTTTGACTCTGAAATCTTTGATGAGCAGTGTTAAACCTATGTTGCCATGTATATGGTATTAGACATGATCAGGAAAGTTATGTTGTGTTTTTCGAGTGGTGTAGTGAGCCTGGTAACAGCTGAATTTTTATGGGTTTGGTTTACAGGCAATATTGTTGAAAGGAAATTGGTGGATCCATTGAGTCAACCCTATATTCAATCAGTGCGTCCCATTGCTATTGTAGCTGGCCAAGAAACCAATATCAGTTGCAATGGGTTCAACCTTGCATGTTCTGGGACCAGGTATGTGTCATTGCTGTAAATCTTTGAGTTGTCTTAGGTGGTATATATGATAGTGGAAGATTGCACTTCACTGTCTGAAATGTTGCCTTGCCATAAATTGCAACTAAAGAGTGCTGCCCCTTGACTTGATGTTCGGTTCTGTTGCTCCAGGTTACTCTGTGTGTATCAGGGAAAGAACTTGTCGCAAAGTGTTTCTAATGTGGAGGATGAAGAAGCAGACCAAGCCAGTGGTGGAGCTGATGTGGAAATTGATGAAGTCAACAGTGACGGTGAGGAAGGTGTGGAGGACTGCGCTATCATGGTCACAGCTGATAGAGCCATATTTAAAGTGGATCACACTTTCACCTTCTGTGGGGAATGCTCTGACGTTGTGGGTCGGTGTTTCATTGAGGTATGCATTTTCAAGTTCATAGATCACAATCAAATCTCTGCTCAAATGTGAAGCTTTGAAACTGGACATTGTTTTGTACATAGAGTAAAATATTTCTGGGGTCTTTTTGCAACAAGGTAGGTGAGAATGAAATCTGCTGTCTGTAATGGTTTTATGTTCAACTTGACAGCTATGACTTGGCAATGGATTTAGTTGCCTTTGATTTGAAGGAAGGCCAAACTTCTCATGTGGAATCTTAGGATATGCTGAGAATTTTGATTGGTGCAGGTTGAACAAAATCTCAGTGGAGGAAATTCAAAGCCAGTCATAGTTGCAAACACATTAGTGTGCAAGGAGCTCTGCAAGCTAGAAGAAGAAATTGAGGCTGCAACTTTATGTGCAGCTGAGATGGCTGAAAGAGAGGGGCTTGAATCCAGTGATATCCTGATTTGTAGTGAGGTGGCACGAGCTGTGGTGGAAGAGGATGTTGCATGCTTCTTACATGAACTGGGGTGGTATTTCCAGAACAGGAGCTATTGGCAATTCAGTGACTCTGCTTCTCTTGACATGGTAGGCAACTTCGTATCTTGGTTCATGTCATTGATGCCATTGGCTAACAGGGCAGGGATGCTTGCACTAAATTTGGAACTGCCAATCTGGATTGAGATTTGTGGGTACAGTTTGTTGATACCAGCTACTGGAAGATTGAGAGATGAGTGGTTGTAGGGCCAGCAGAAGAACCCTTGACAGGTGTGCATTATTACTGTTTTCTGTTTAGTGGATTTTATACTGGGATAGCATATCCAATGAGGAATGAGCTCATGTCAGAAAGCAAATGTCTTGATGAAGACAAAAATTTCGCTTTTCTGCTAGAAATGAATTTTAGCAGGCAATCTTTTGTGTAACTCTCAATTCTGGTTCAGGGATGTCATGTCACAATTTAGAAAGGCAGTCCCAAAGGTATCTTGTGCCCATGCACCCTGCGTACCATTCGAAGCATCACACAAAGTCTGATCATAGAAAGAGCACACTTGCATAGTTGTTTCACTGTGCGTAACACTCATAACTTGGAGGGATCTTATGTACTGTACAAAAATGTGGGTGTAGATGCTTGCTTGTAGAGGGACATGCTCAAATGAAACAAAGCTCACCCTTACAACTTGTTGCAGCTTGAATGAGGACACTGCTGACTCTTTGATTAGCTAGGTCTCTTGAGTGCTAGCCAATGTCATGATTGAGTCTTCCTGTTGCAGTCGGAAATGTGACAGAAACTCAGGACACAGATATGTGTCCAAAGTTTGATGGTGTTTTGCCTCAATTTTTGGGCAGGTTGTTATATACTTCCTCGAGCCACTGTCAGGAGCTGATGCAGTCAGTGGGTAGTCATGGCAACTTGTCTCTGCTATTCATGATGAAGTTGATGGTCTGACACTTTGTGAGTGAATCTCATAAGGTTATGACTGCACTCATCATTGTGTCACCTTCAAAGTGTTGTTATGGAGATTTGTCTGCAATCTTATAGATATTCACCATGTATAAACTTCTACATTTGTGTGTGGTAATAGTTGTGTGCTAATTTGGATAGTTATCTATTGTCTCCATTTAATTGTGGCTCATGTTTTCCAGGTTCATGCTTTCCGCTTGAAATGCCTGTTGGTCTTCTCAGTTGAGCGTGATTGGTGCACTGTGGTGCAAAAGCTTTTGGACATGCCCTTTCAGAGAGCAGAGTCTGACTCTTTGTTCGCCAAACTGTCCCATGTTGTGCGAGATGAAATCAGTTTGTTACATCGGGCAGTCCGCAGGAAGTGCAGGCCTATGGTGGAGCTTCTGTTGGCTTATGTGCCTTCATCCCTCACAAGAGAGAGTGATTTTGGGTTGGAGAATTTCCAGAGAATAATGCAGTTCAAATTGCAGTGGGGCAACTTCTTCAGGCCAGACATGGCTGGACCTGCAGGCTTGACACCCTTGCACATTGCAGCTAGCATGCAAGATGCTGAAGATGTTGTAGATGCCCTCACAAGTGACCCCTGCCAGGTGTGTCTGCAATTCTCCCCTAAGCTGGGTCTGAATTTGGTTGCATCATCTCATACATTGATGAGCTGTATTTGTAGATCCACTGAGTATTTGTTACAGTAACACATTCATTTGGTGGTACCTGCTCAGGTTGGGTTGCATGCTTGGGTTAGCAAGCAGGATGAGAGTGGACAGACACCTCTCAGCTTGGCCCTTGTTGGAGGGAACATCAAGTCTATACAGTTGGTGAGAGCCAAACTTGCTCTGCTTGAGAGTATGGGAGGAAGTGTGGCTATCAATATCCCAGGAGATTCATTGCCACACATTCAGGACCAAAGACCCAGTGAAGCTTCAAAGTCAGTAGCACCAAAATCACTGAATCTGGAGTTGCCATTTAGTTCAAATCAGAGGTCTGCTTCAGGGGCAAAGCTCAACACCGGCAAGGCTAGGTTTCATTGCAGTGCTTTTGGAAGGCAAGTTGGCAATCCTGGTGGTATTCTACATGCCTATATTCCAAAGTCCTTCTTGGTATCTTTGATGACGATTGCAACTATCTGTGTTTGTGTGTGTCTACTGTTCAAGGATCCTCCATTTGTGACATTTGTGAGGCCTCCTTTTCGCTGGGACAGTTTGGGTTCTGGTCCACAGTAGAGAAGAATGATACCATGCAAGGCCTTCAGCATGATAACTACATGCACCAATTCAATGCTGAATCACAGTGAAGAGGATGTGGCAGCTGGTGCTTATCATCGAACTTCACAAGGGCTGTTGTTGCTACTGTTAGTGTACCATTGTTCATCAGGTCTCCTTCATTTCAAGCAAGAATTTGCAGGCACAAAGACATCGCAGGCTTGTTATTCTTCTTTAGAGGTTAATTCTTTGAGTTCTTACTGTGAAATCCAATAGGTACTGTAGTGAGCCATACTGTTTTGTAAGATCCTTTCTGACAAAGAAGACAGGCACTGTGATGTGCTACTTACACAACAGGTTATGGCTCAATGCAGTGGATTTCCTGGTAGACTCCAAGCAGAGTTTAGGCTGGTAGCAATAGCTTGTTTTGGTCCCCTGCCTATGTCACATGGTAGGTATGTATCTTCTCAACTATTTCATGAAAGAATTGTCCATTTTGAAGTGACCCAATTGGTCATGCTTGTTACATCTTAGCTGACCAATCCAATCACATCTTCATCTGTGTGGAGGACTGTTAGCCCAGTGGAGTTGCCATGTGTGTCTATACACCCTTTCTTTACAGAGATATGGTTTTTACATGTTGGGTTTTTGGACTTATCTGCAATGTAGTCACTCGTAACTAAGGTTGTCATCAATGACCAGTGTCTGGCAGGTCCTAGACTTGTAAGGTCACTTGGTCACCTTCCTGATCTGGAACTTCAAACTCTTCCTGTTGGAACTGGATCAGGAAGTTGGAACCTTCCACTGGAACCTTCCAACAGGAGGTTGGTTCCACATTTGGTTTTGGTTCTGATTTTTCAAATTGCTAAATTGATGATCTGGGGACCTTGGGATTGAACAAGCGCTGACCTTGAAGTAGCATGGACCAAGAACTGGCTAACATTTGTTTGCAATTTGAACTCATTCTTGTCATGTCTAGTTTTGGTTTAACTAGAATTGACAAAACAATTTAGCTTTGCAATCTCATAGACATTTAATATCATGGAGTTCACCACTAGTTTGAACACAAAAGAACTTAGTGTTTTTTTATACAAGGAAGGAGGGGATTTTAGATTTGTGGATTTGCATTTGTTCATCTGCTATGTATTGGCTTGTCACCTTCTCAAGTTAAAGACTTTTGAGTCCACATATTTTGGCCCGCTATCCCCTTAAATCATCCAAGTGAATGGTTGGGCTTGATCTTCCTTCGCTCTGTGATTTCATCCTTTTTGAATCCTTCCATCAACCAAGGGAACAAATGCCATGGATGGCATAGAGTTCCTTCTTTCTCATCTTTTTGTTCCCACAAACTTTTGGGCCTAATTTCCTCCCTGGATGTAGGAAGGCCACTGAGAACACCTATTATGAAAATATTTGTACTTTTTGCATAGCAATGTCTCTCTTCAACTTTAGTATAAAACTTCTTGTGCCAAAGAGGAGCAAGCTGTGCCAAATACATAATACACCCCATAGAAAGCATGATCCAGGCAAACTCACTTAAAGTCTTAATTAAATTATGACTGGCCATCATATTGACAAATAAATGTATTCCTAAATTTAATGTGTGAAAATGATAAAAAATTTGTCTTAAGAAGTACTAAGAAAGGTGCGAAAAGCAAGTGTACTCCTTGTGTGGTAGTAAGAAACTAAAGAATTGAAGCCTATGTATATGAAACCCAACTATTGTGATTCCGATTAAAAGAGATAATTAAAAACCTAGGGTAATTTTAAAATGACTTGTTACAGTAAAACTGAAGGGTATTATACCAACAAGATTTCAAAATAGTAAAAAAGTAAAAGTGACAAAGTTGAGGAAAAGAATCATTACTTCATTGAAGGTAATATACAACTAAATCACTTATTATTACTTCTTCAAATGGCAGAGTGAGATAATCCATACTGTAGCCTAGGGTCAGTTTCCACATCAACAAAATGAATAATTTTTAAAAAATAAAAAAATGAATTCGTTTATAAATTTTGAAATTATAATTTTTTCCATCATCTACTATAATATTGTGATATGCATAGTGCAATTATTCAGAATGTAGCCTATGATATAATTATGATGATTTTCAACATGTCGACTTCATATTTTCACAAAATTGAATCAAAATAATGAAAATCACTTGTACCATGGTTGGATAGATTGACCACACTAGGTACAAGTGATTTTCATTATTTTCTAGCTCTGAAATATTCTTCTTGCTTCATTTGCAAATAATGCCAATGAAGGATCTACTTGGCTCCCATGTCTCATTCTTCAGATGCTAAAATAGGAGTTCAAATGCATTAAATTTGGTGTTCTTTTGTTACTGCACTTGCATCAATGTTGCAACACATTACTTTACATTTAGAACAAAATAGTGCCCACATGCTTGAGCCTCATTATGTTGTCTTCCATTCCTTCATAAGAATCCATTGAAAAAATGAATCTTTCGTAGCATTTAACTCATGTTGTCATGGGCATGAAAACTATCATAAAAACAAAAATAATCACCATGAGCATGAAGGCTACAACAAATCATAACAAAACATGCCTAACTAAACATAATCCCCACAAAACCAAGAAATTTGAAGATGAACTGAGGATGAGGGTTATATTCATAACATGACAAAACATGAAACATGAAATAAGGAGAACATGACTATGTTGTAAGGTCCTACCTCAAACTAGTACTAATCATATTAAAAGATAATGAATTGCATTACATATATTATGCATGTTTAAAGAACTAGGTCATAGAACCTTTCAAATTGCCCAAACAATGCAAAGAACCTAATTAAGCAATTTTAAGAAGTATTCATTATGGATGAAAAGTAGTCATTTTTTGCAAAAACAATGTGTTGACAATGATTCACTATGCAATTCAACCATTTTTTTAAATATCATAAATTTTGATTAATTTTTCTGAAATGTTTGATGATGGTTGGCATAGGCATGCTCTTCTACATTCAATACTCGTTTCATGTGTCATATGTGTTGACTGATTGTGCTGAAACATTTACATTGGTATTGGTGTATAGGTATATATGGGTATGTATTATCATGGATTGTTAGATTTGTCACATGTGAATTCATTCCTTCTTTCAACTTTGTTCAAAAATAAAAGCTCTATCACCTTTTCATTCTAAATCTTCACAATGTAGTCAGAATTCACCACTCGTGTTCATTTTGATTGCCAACTCTTTTTTTTTTGTTGCCAAATTTTACAATGTACTCTTTTGTTCAAGAATGATTTGAATGTTGGAATCAAAAGACAGTCTTTTTTGGAAAATTCGGATTGCTTAGGGCAAGTAAAGCTGACTCTCATATACTTGGAAGTCTTTCCACTTGTGTGAATCAAGCTTTTTCTCAATAAATTGGTTGATTCCAAAACATGGATGTATAACTACAACTGTTTTTCCTGTTAGCATATAACAATTTGAACTTGAAATGTTCAATTCCATTATGCCCTTGATTTGTAGACCCATGATTTGATTTCATGGTCCATTTAGTTGTCAAGAAACATCTCCATACTGTTAGAGCAGCTCCAATAGTGTCCAAGATCTGGCTCAGCAAAACAGTTGACCCAACAATTTTCCACATAATCCTGAGCTTGATGAAAGGCACAGCATAACCTAATAAATGTCATGTGACTGCTTTGTTCATAATAATAGATATGATCTCACTTCTGCTCCTTGTTTTCAATTGGCCTACTGTCCATGTAGTTTGCTAGTAGTAGTTCCCACTTATTTGCAATCCCCAATCTTGGTTTTATGAGTGGGATTGAGAAAAATTAGATAACTAAACTTGAATGTGAGAAATATATTTGCAGCTCCAATGGTGGTCAGTATGTGGCCCTGCAAAAGAAAATGCAATGAAGAATAAATCAGAGCATGCTGGTTTGGCTTAGCACAATGGTTTTCGACAGCATAGCGAAGCCTACCACTTTCTGTTGATTGGCTAGATAGTTTGATTGCTCCAAGTGGGTTGCTCTTAGTCATCTCCAGCTGTTTGCAGTCCTGGTTTTAGTTTTATGGGTAGAGTTGGAAAAAAGTAAGTAAACATTACTTGGATGTGAGAAATATTTTTGCAGGTTTACATTCTGAGCACCTCTATGGATGCTCTAGAGAGTAGAGCCACCAACACACTATTTGGTCCTCTCTTAATGTCTCTATTAATATCTATCATGACCAAAAACTAGGTTACAAGTTACTTCCCAATCCTAACCCACAAATATAAAACCCCGAATAACATAGAGTGGAGATCAGTTAAATGCTTCAACATGGGCCAACCGTTGTAACCAACCCAATCAAAGCCAGCCAAATTCTTCAACAGCATACAATAGCTAACGTCAATGCAACATCTCCCTACACTAAAGAACATCCAGACTGCTTTGAACCAGGCTAAACACAGCAAAGGAACAGCAGCAATCATATCCCATTGGGAATGCTGTCATATCCCATTGAATACCAGATATGACGCCAGATAACTCAGGATCACCACATTTGAAAATTGCAAAATTCTTGCAATAGCTCCAAGTAGATTGTTATCTCTCTTGAACAGCATATGATGAGCTCCATATTCCAGTTTCAGTCAAGATGAACCACACACCAAGACTCACAAGCCCAGAGGTTGTTTTTATTGCAGAAAGTTGTGCACTCCCTGCATCTTTTTAAGAGACTCTTACAAAGAAACATAAGTGGCCCATCATCACAAATACCAAGTCTACCAACTAACTTGAGAGCTCTATACCCTGAGAACTCTGCTGATACTATGATTACCCATGAAACTAGCACAAGACCTGCCAGGTGTGTGTACAATACAAGAAACCAACTGTTGGCACTGATTTGAATAATCGAGTTGCGACATACCAAGTGACGTGGTTGAGGAACTACAGTACAAGTGTGAAAAAATAACATCATGATCTGTTACAAAAATTGAGAAAACTCTGTACCTCAAGTGGGAACTAGTGAGAGGTCTCGTGGTGTACTGAGAGCTTTGGTGACAATCATAGCCAAAGGAAGCGCAACAACTATGCACAATGAACCCACAAACACCATTTCCCCATACCAGCGTACTTTTGTCCAGTTCTTCTTTATAAACCGTGACACAAAATGATGGCCTAGCCTGTGATCCCACCAGCCTTTTGCTTTCTCTTCTGGAGGAGAGGTCTCTGGAAGTCGGTCTCTTGTTTCATCATTGTCTGTGGATTCTCTTGTCACTGGAGCTTTGATGACTGTCTTATTGCAAGCACAACACTGTTGGGTTATCATTGATTCATCCTTTGTACTGAAGCTGGACAATTTTGTCTGAGAAGTTGAGCCCCCAATTCTGTCCTCATCCTCCAAAGCCCTGGCTTCTGCGGCTGGGCACTCAGCTGCTTCAAACTCCGAGAAAAGCTTCTTTGGTTCAGCACCAGTTGCAGAGCAAATCTCATTAGAAACCCCAACTCCACTAAAGCTGCGAACTGACCTAATTGATTTTGGACTCATTCTCCATGTTCCTATGTCATCCCTATTTCTAAAATGTACACCTCTGTTTTGTGCTCCCTCATGGAGTAGCCCTCCATCAACTGACCAAGCTTTACGATGGAGCGTGACAGAGGTTTTGTAGATGTTTCTATCAGCTGAAGCCACCTTTGAGGGGAAGGAAGTAGCTTTGCACAGTCCCCTGGATTTCCTGTCAGGGTCTTCTTCACTGCTTTCTCCAGAATGGAATGATTCATCTGAAGCTAATGGGTTTTCTCGTACACTCCACCCTGCATCACTGGAAGTTTCAAAATCCATCTCCAGCCCTGCTTGCTTCAGTGAACTGCTTTCTCCCAGTACATTCCTGCAGGACTTGACATCTGGATCAGGTGTTGAAGCAGTCACATCTGAATCAAGGCTTTGGAGGTCCGGCTGCAGCACATGTAACAGCTTCTGAGTTGTGAAGGGGAGCTGATCCTTCAGTGTTAAGAGCTTCTCAGGCTTCTGCAGATTCAGATTCAACCATGAACAAGTTAAGACAGAGTACTTGAGTTATAACATGACCAAGTTCACTAACGCATATAAGGGAAGCACACAACACAACACCACATTCATGAAATATCAAACAGAAAGAGTCTGGAAACCTGTACCAATGCACTTGCATCCTCTGGATCAGCTTCTGAGTTCAAGTGTGAAAGTGAGTTATAAGGATGAGCCTGCAAATTCAAGACTGTCTGCTTTGGACTACCTCCCTCCATTAATACACTCGTGATGCTGGTCCCATTTAAGAATGTTGTTGCAATCTTCACGTCACCTTCTCTACTGAAAGCATCATTTTCAACCACTTCGTTGCCATTGTCATTGCTCTGGCTGATTTGAAAACATTTTTTCTCTGTATCAATACTTGCTGCATCAAGGTAACTTTGATTCTGTGGAAATTGTGGATTTGGTGTCTTACAGTCTGCACCATCACAGCTGATGATATACTTACTTTGTACTGCAGATTCTGAGCTCTCAATCCCAGTATTTCCAACCCTAAGCCTTGGGAGTGAAACCTCAACCTCATTCCCAAAACTCAGTGCTGTGCTATTTGAGTGCTGCTCACCAGCAGCGTGTTCATCTGCTCTATGAGATGTGCTGAAAGAGACATCCATAGGACTCATAAATGCATCTTCTGGAAGTGGACAATCTCTTGTGCTTTCTGCAACTGGAAGGCCAGCAGCAGGTTTCCCACTATTGACCAGTTGGGAAGCTTCAATCCTGCCTTGAGATTTGGACATGGACCTTGAAAGTGGAGATGATGGTTGGGAGCGACTATTTACACCTGGAGTTGGAGGAAGATGGGAGCGCCGATTCTTTCGCCTCACTGCCAGTCCATGCCCTGGCAATCCTAGGTCATACTGAGGAGAGGCTACTTGGTTCACCCGTGACCTCCGTGATGGCAAATTCTCTTTTGCATCTACTGCAAGACAAAATCACAAATACCATAAGCTTATAATACATGCAAGTTACTTACCCGGGAATCTGAGAGCAGTAGAAATGTGTAATGGTCTTACCACTTGAATTTAACTCACAACTTCCCAGACATCTTTTCAAGATAAACCACAATTTATTAAGTTCAAGTATGATGAAGAAAAAGCATGAAATAATGAAAGTTTTGCAGTGACCATCATCCAGTTCACAAAAATACCACAAGAAAACTCAGCAAATTGCAAGAATTATGAGAGGGGATATTGATAGTCATCCAGTTCACAAAAATACCACAAGAAAACTCAGCAAATTGCAAGAATTA
>Ga0116231_10008002_pt1 | contig 18846 bp, 8 predicted proteins | sample S1TSphgellanicum_2_FD_89695 | JGI IMG/M metagenome (GOLD analysis project Ga0116231, IMG submission 89695) | Host-associated microbial communities from peat moss isolated from Minnesota, USA - S1T2_Fd - Sphagnum magellanicum MG | ecosystem: Host-associated > Plants > Peat moss > Unclassified...
CATAAGGAAACATAATCACATGGTGCACATGATTTGCACATAAATTAATATGTGAAAGTCAATGCACCATGACCAAATTATGGAATCCTGCCACTTAACTTACCCCTTTAAACAATTACCTAAGTAATTGTGTAATTACATCAAGTCACACATCGAGTTACACAACCATCTTAATGATTTGTGATAATGTTTTTGGCTTCAAACAAAGTGGTTGAAGATATCCAATTTTTTCGCACATTACACATTTCACCCAAATTGACTAACGATATTAATTATTCTCATTATGTTTTAATCGTGAATGTGTAGTGAGACATGGTCTACTATATATGGATAACATTTCATGATATCATATTGTGTTTTTATTAAGAAGCTAATTGTTTGATATTGGTTTGTTAGTCTGAATGAAGATTGCACTAAGTAATCTTACTTTCTATTTGGCAATATTTAATTGCATGTCATGGAAAATCAATTTGCACAAGTAATATCAAACCTTCATGTAATGTGTGGAAGTGCATGATCAAACTATATTCTAAGCATGTCATTGAAGGGGAAATGGAGTAGACTTTTTTTAAAAGGGAGGGTTTTTTAGCTTCAAATGTGGGTTAGTTTTTGGAATTAGTTTAAAAATAAAAGAAAAATTTGCATGTGAAAATTTGAGACTTGGTGTTGTTGCCTTTTCATTTTGCGTTATGAGAAATGACAATATGACCCGTTGGTTTGCATATACAAAACAATGAACGCCAAATGATTTTTTTTCAGTTCTAAGACTTTGCATAAAACTTAATTCATCCTCATCCACCTCCTTTTGATTAGTGTAAAATATGAAGGGGAGAAATCCACACAAATTAATGCTTGGGTCACCAACCTTAGACCTTGTAACCTACTTATTCACTTATCCAATTTGGATGTTTTTGTGATGTTAAGTACATACGAAGGTTGCAAAAAATTTGGATCAATCAATTTTGGCACATTCAAATATGGAGAGCATTACTAGCTTGGAAGTGGGCAAAGTTATGAATGGGAGCCATAATTGAGTCCTTAGATTGTACTCATTATTCCTTGTCAATTATTATCACTAACTCCTTACTTGCTCCATGTTCCCCCATCCTTATATTACTACCTATTATGTATTTTTGATTATTATATTTTGTTCCCTTCTTTTTTCCCTTCCACATTTCATCATAACAAGTTAAGATAAGGATTTCAATATGAATGAAAAATATATTGGTTAACAAGTCATCACCCCAAACAATTATAAACCTAGCACTAAGGTGAGTTGCATACTTTGCTCATGTTCTGGAAAATTAAATTTTAAAGGCTACCCAAGCATACTAAAATACATATCATAATAGTTTTATCATTTCGGCACAAATTAAATTATTTTTCATTCTTTCAAAATTTTGAAATTTTACTATTATTTGTGCCAAAATTTTAATAAAATCAAAATTTTTGCTTTCAAGTTTGAACCATAGATCTCCCATGATAGAGAGCTAAATCTAGGATAGTTTAGGCACATTAGACTGTTCCATAACTCTAACAATATCTTGATTATTTTTTTCTATAATCATTACTGCCAAAAATTGCAGAATCAAAAAATCAAGTGCCGAAGTTAAGATTTAAAATTTAATTAATTATTCGGCAACAAACTTTCAAAATGGTAAAGGTACTACTATACTTCCCAAAGTAATTAGTTTAGAAAAATTACAACCACCTATGGAAGTCAAGGCACTTGGACCAAGTCTAGCTAGGCCTTTTGGTGAAGCTTACTTGCCAAATTTTCCCTAGGCTTGAAAGGCTAGAAAAGCTTGCCTATATGGGGGTAGTAAAAAAATGGTTTTCTTGAACTCTTAAAAGTCTTGAATTGTAGTTTATTGAAATCAATATATCCCCTATTAAAAAAAAATCAACCTTACATTTTTTCATTTTTGAATTATGTTGTGCCAAATGGAGGTGTGTGGTAATTAAAGCTAAAACAAAAGGGTTGATAAAATTAGGAACAAATAACAACTAATCCATTGTCACACATGTTTTTATTTGAGCTTTAGAGTTTTTGAGGTGTCATTTATGATACCCTACCCAATTAGAAATTGACACATGGCATATGGAGCTCATCATAGAACAAAAAACATGTTTCATGAAGTGCTATATTGACATGGTTTTGTGACTAGTAGTGATGTGTGAGTATTTGATTTTGTTAATAATTTTTGGTTCCAATTTTTGAAAATTTAAAAACAAAAAGCTTCTAATTCATATCTTTTGAAAATTTCAGAATTAGAGAACCTCAATTTTTGGTTATTTCAAAGTTTTCAAAAAAGGTTATTCTAATAATGATAAGAAATTGGAATTAGTTTAGTGAGAATAAGTTTAAGTTCCATTAGGGTCTTCATTTTTTGGATGATATTTTTAGAAGATGATTTTAACATGTATTTTTTCAAAACTAGTTTATTTTTGCCAAATACATTGTTGTTGATGCCTCTTTGTCCCAAAGCTTGAACAACACAATGAGCACTTTGGGTTCTCTTGTGTATTTTCTTGAGATTCTACATGTGTTAGTTGATTGTTGTGATTAATTAATAAATTATGTAGCTTATGATACTTATTTTTGTGATTTTTTTTTTGCATTTCCTTGTTAGTGAACTATGAGACAATATGTTCACATTGTATGAGTATGAGTTCCTTTTGTTACAGTAATTATTATTTTTTAATCAAATGCTTTTCCTTAGAACTTTCAAAGGTGTGTTTATAACTAAAAAGAAGAAAATTGAAAACCCTTCACATAGTACTTGTTTATGCATTCAATTTTGGAAATGGTCAACAATTTTGTTAATGTTCTTTGATACATGAAAGTCCTACATGACAAACATTGTTGTTTCCAAATGTCAATCAACTACAACGTATGTTAAAAATTCAACTTGAAACTATCTACTAAATCCCATTACATCACTCAACCAAGAATTTGGAGTTTGGTCAAAAATGAATACCTTCTATGTTCATTGGCTCTTTTAAGCTCCTAAAAGCCACCCAAGATGCAATGCACAATAAAAACCTAGTTCAACTTGATCACTAGTTCAATTGGAACATGTTCACCCTTAACATTTTTTTTAAAAAACCACCCACATGTAAAATTGTGTGTGTTTTTTTCCCTTTTCCCCTTAAAAACTTAAATCCTTTTAACCCCCAATGGATTTTTGCAAATAAGGTAAAAGAAATTTTCTTGCCTCATGGATGCTTAGAACTTAGGGTTTTTTTTGCTTCTTTCAACAATTATTGGTTTAACCCCAAATGCTAGAACTACAATCTAATTTTTTTCATTAATGCATCACATATCATATTTTTAAATCAGAGCTTGGACCACTTCATTTTCTCATTACCTCCCAACATTAATTTTTAATTATCACGATAGAAATGCATTATTTATTTTAAACCAAACTATTGGCCGTAACAAAATGAAGAGAAATTAACATCCTTTCAACTCAAGATTAATTCAATCATCACAACTCAACAACATATTAAAAACATGAAAAAACACCAAATTTACATGCAATTTAGTTTGGATTAAAAATCTCTTTAGTTCAAAATTCTTGGTTTTTCCCCCTTTAAATCGTCTTCAACTTGGCTGTTAATGTCCTATTGCTCCTTTCTTTTCCTTCATTAGTTCTTCTTCAATGCAACCTTATCCCTTGGCATGTACAACATTTTCAAAAAAATAAGGTTTGCTTACAACACAAATCACACACACAAAACAACACAACTACAACTCATATAAAGTTCCATTAAAGCCATAGCCATCCATGGGAAGAAAAAAACTTATGGTTGCATCCCTTTTCTTAATAACAAAGATATGATAATAACATCTTCAACCCTAATCCAATTTCCATTCCCACAAATTTTCCCTTGCTCAATGTCATCTTTAAATTATTTTTTCACATTGATTTGTAAAAACTACACTACTTCATCATTTTGGGTCACATGTCTTTTCTTCTTAAAACATTTATTCTTCTCCGTCTCTTCCAACTCCTTATCATTTCATGTTTTTCATCTTGCACTACTAGTATGCTCATCATTATTGCATATAAATGAAACTAGATATCAACATTGGCAAAAGAAAAAGATGTGGATAAAAAACCACTAGTAGTGTCACATTGCAAGTGCAATAAAATGCTTTTTGATTTTGTTTGCAACCAAATTGGTGATGGGTGAAAGATGTTTGCTTGTTACTTAGTGTAATTTAATCAATAATTGAACTTATTTGTTCAAATTCTTGTTGCTAGAATTAATCACACTAGGTTTGACATGGAAGAAAAAATGTTAGCACTACCAAAATCCATTATTTGGACCATACATCATTTTCAATTCAACCATAAAGTTTTGACTTATATATGGGTAAAAAATACCCAATTCATGTTTGTCAATTTCAAATATAAGTTTTGCATACTATTTTATATTTAATGTTTATGCTACATTTAGAATCACACATGATTTATATCTCAACTTTTTACGTTGTTGAAGAATAAATGGTTTAAAAGCTTTGGAGCCATATTTGTGCATAAAATTTTTGTAGGAAATTTTTGTATATATATATATATAATGCCACTTTTATGACCAAAATTAATATTACACAACCATAAACCTAGAGTGATGCCATATGAAAACTTATGCTTTAAGCTATAAAGGGTGATGTATAACTTATTTTGACGTTGTTTTTAAAAAAGTTTGAATAGCTTCACAAAATATGCATATAATGTTGAATCCAAGTTGATTGTTGATTGTCATAATTGCTTACCTTCCTTTTAGATCAAAATTTTGGTTCACCTTAAAATGCAATTTACCTACTTCATTTACATCAATTTCACTCTCTCTCTCTTTCTCACACACACACACACATATTTGCAATTTTTTTCTATTGCTCCCCCCACCCTTCTATCTATTGTTAAAAATATATTGTTTTTAATTTTTCAATATTCACCTTTGGCATATTTTTGTATGTTTCATAACCTCATTCGAAAAAAGGGTTTTACCAAGTTTCCCAAGTAGGTTGTTAAATAACAAATCTAACCATTTTTCACATTGGTTTTCTCATTGATTCTTCTTTAAGATGGCAAACTCAAAGCCTTGTTTTTGTTTTGTCACATTACATGATTAGACCAATTTTTTTAACGTGCTATTGAAAATCCAAGCTTTGTGCACCTATAGAAGCTCAACCTATTCAATTATATTCTTCACATTGAGTTAAAGGTCGTTTTGTCATGAAATTGAGTGATAGACTTGCACAAACCTTAAACTTGAAAACCTCCCTCCACACCTATTGGGTCAAAGGCCATTTTTTCATGAAACAAATGTTGGAGTTGCATAAACCCTAAATATCCCCCTCCAAACAGGGTTACACATGCATTGAGTTGAAGGTTACTATTTCATGAAAGAAGTGATGCAATCACATAAACACAAAAACCTCACTCCAAAATGTGCACCGATGTCCATGGTTTTGAAGGCTATACTTTCATAAAACAAAAGATGGATTTGCATAGACCTAAAACCCTAGAACCTGTGTACAAAATGAACTTGAAGCCCATTGGATCAAAGGTCAAAGGCCATTCATTTGTGAAACAAAAGTGATGGACTTGCATAAACCTTAAACCTCCTTCACAAGGGGCTTTGAAACCCATTGGCTGAAATGTCATTCATTTGTGAAACAAAGTGATGGACTTGAATAAACCTTCAAACCTTCAAAACCCTCTCCAAAATGGCTTTTAACCCCACTGGGTCAAAGGTCATTCATTTATGGAACAAAGTGATGAACTGGCACAAACCCTAAACCCCATCCCCACAGCCTCCCCTCCCTCCAAAATGGGTTTTGAAGCCCATTGGGAGGAAGGCCCATTCTTTCATGAAACAAAATGATGGAATTGCATAAATCCTGTTTTCTTCTAAATCCTAGGAATCACAATACAAAAAAAATTCAGACAAAAAACCCATTGAATCCCCCATTTTGTGAACTTCAAAAACAAGAGTGATGAGTGAACTCAGCTCATAAAAAAAGGATCTGATTATGGTACTTCATAGATCTCCATGTACAAACAATCTTCTTCTTCTTCTTCTTCTTCTTGCTTTGTTTTTCTCCTCTTCTCCTTCAATTGTGCAGCCGCCAGTTTGACAGTAAATTGTTTGGGGGGAGGGGGAAGCTAATGACACATCCCAAGAGAAGAGAAAATTAGAAGCATATATGTCAGATCTGAGACCCCCATTGTGCCAGAAGAATACTGAAGTAAGTTATAATATTGTATAGTATAGTGTGGCACATATTAATTTAGTTGTGGGGATCCCCCAAGTCTTTTTTTTTTTGTTTTTGTTTTTTCTCTTATGTGATGGGCATCATTGATTGGCTGATCACAAAAATAATAATTTAATCAAGCTTTGAACAGTCCCAAAAAAGAAGAAGATACATAGTGGTCTCCTTCTTTTGGGCTGCTTATGTAGGTTACAAGAGTAGAACTTTTTAGGACAAGGGACATGGGATAAGTGAGCTGATATTGGGAACATTTTGGGGGGGGGGTGGCACACAATGAGAACTTGATGGGAGAGGGGGTACCTCCAAAAAAAAAATTTTTTATAATGAGCCATTTTGATTAGCCCATCAAAATAAATTCTGAAACTTTGGAAGCTCCCAAAAGTAAGAAGTTTCTATGTTAGGATGTAGAGCCTCCCCTTTGGATCTATAAAAACTAGAAAAGAAAAGACATTAGAAGAATAAGAAGTTGAATCAGTGGTGTGTTTATAAATGAGGGTTGTGTCACACTGTGGCCTTGCCATTTACATTTTAAATGGATCTTAAGGCAAAACAAGAATTATGGAAACTCAAAATATTTCACCATGCAAAAATATAGTCTTCAAAAAATCCTCTAAAAGAAACCAAAATCCTTCAAGATATCATAACTCTATAGCTAATCTCAAGTTTCAACACCAGCCAAAAATATCATCTTTCAAAAAATCCTCATATAAAAATACTAGACCTATTATTTATTACCTAGGGGCCAAAATCCCTTAAGCTACTATACTCTATAATGAATCTAAACACAATATCCTCCTTGCCTTGGTAAGCAAGGCCAATAAAGTTTTGCAGGGTTTTGATGAAGAGTTAGAAGAAGAAGTTGAATCAATTATAGCTGGAAGATACTGGCATAGATATATTAGTTGAACATAATAATATCAATCTCCAATGCAAAAAAATCCACAAATAGATAATAATGTTAAATTACCAACGCAAAAAAATTCCACAAATAAATAATAATATCAAATCTCCAATGCAAGAAACACACCCAAATAGATAATAATATCAAATCTCCAGTCCAAAAAAATACACAAATTTAGTGCACGCATCAGGATTTAGTGCAACAGAATCTCTCCCTTAATAAGTAAGGGGAGGGGGAAAAGAAGGAGGACGAAGAAGAAGAAGAAGGTGCTATGGCCCTGCATCAAATATGGGGTGGCAGATTCCAGAGATTAGCTTGGGCACCAAAATCCACTACTAGCTAGCTACCCGTGTGCATATTTATGGTTTCTTAGATTCATGGATTCTTTCAAGCAGCCGGCGGCGGCTAAGTAATCTGGTAACTGATCATCATCATTAATAATGCAGTATTACTACTACTACCCAGTTTCCAGATCATTAGCATCTAGACTTGGTTGAAGAGAAAGAAGATCCACCACCACCAGAAGAAGAAGCAGAAGAAGAAGAAGAATGGAGAAGCCTGCTGAAGAAGAAGAAGAAGACTGAAGAAGCCTGAAGAAGAAGATCATCAGCATCATATATAATTACTAGATCACCAGATTAACTGAAAATTATTTCGCTCCCCCATATCATTAATTACATAGAAATGGCTGCTGAATGAAATTGGTTTTGCTGCAAATTCAATTATTTTGCCTGGACCTAGAATGCTTCACAAATTCTGAGAGTTTTTTCCAAAGTCTTTTTCCATAACAACATAGGCTACTTACTACTACTGAAGTCCCAGGGTTTTCTTAGGAATTTCTTTATGTATCCAAAGTGGTGATCATCATCTGTAGGAAGATTTATTAAAAAAATGGTGATCTTCCTTAAGAATATTTAGCCAAATCTGGCTATCAACCAGATGGGTTGTATAATTCTTCAATCAACCTTGTATATTCATGGCTACACACTGAAAATAAAAAAGGAAAAGAAATCTGGAAATTTTCACTATTTTCTTTTCCCACTTCTGGCGATGGAAACCCTCCAAAATCACTTCATTTTTGAGTTTTAAATTTTTTTTTAAAATTCAAAATTTATTTTTGGCTACATTTCGCCAGTAAAAACAAAAAGCTGATACTAACCTAGTTATGTCAAGAGCGTCTCCTCCACCCACAAAAGTAAAGTAACTGTTATATTGTATTTTGGATGAAGTACATTCAAATATTGTGAAACTACAGTTTGGGCCTGTAAATGGTATTTTGGATGAAGTACATGCTTTTAACTAGTGTGAAACCCCAGTTTGGGCCAGTACATCATGTGTCCGTGGTCCCGTATAAATTAATTTTGAATTAATTACAGGTCTCAAATAGTGAGAAACTCCAATTTGGGCATAAAATAATAGGCCCATGGCCCGGACACAGAAATTTGGATGAAGTACAAGCTTGTGAAACTCCAGTTTGGGCCAGTACATATGCTCATGGCCTATATACACAATACTTTTGGATGAAGTACAAGCTTATGGAAACTCCACTTTGGGCCAGTAAATTTGTCCTTGAGAGAGTTCTCTTTTGGGTTCTAGCATTTGTGCTTACATCAATTTAACTTTCATATCCTGTTTATAACCAAATTTGGCTAACTCGACTTTTCGATGATTCGCATTTTGGCTACATCTCCAAAAAATGAAAAAAAAAAAACCCACTATCTGTGTTAGAGTCAAGTTAGAGTCTGACTCATAGGGACGGGGTGTGGTGTCGGTTTAAGGTTTAGGATTTAGGGTTTTTACTCGGAAAATAAAAAATAAATTAGTAAATAAATAAATAAATAAAAATTAATTCTGATCAGCAAGCAGCAGCTGGCCTGGATATCTCAGTTGGTTTTATTGAATCTGATGATGATGAATGATGGGTGATGAGCTTGAATCAAGCCCTCAACACCCACCCCCTTCCCCCCTCGCCTTCCTTCTCCCACCCCATCCTCTTCTTCCACAAAGATTCATCAGTTTCTTTTATGATCAGGATTCACAAGTGCTCATGATGATCTCTTCTTTGGCTTTTATGTCTGTCTGTGTTTTTTTTGTACTGTTTATTATGTCAGTGGTACCTATACGGTTTAGGAATCTGAACTCTAATAAGTATTTCCCCTTTCACAACTCTCTCTCCTTTGTTCTGGGGAGGAAGGAAAAGGGGGGCGGGGGTCGCTTGTATATTTTGAGTATCTCCTAAGTTCAATGGGTTATCAGGTAGTTTGCTGCCTATTTGTAAATAGGATACCTGTTATTTGTCTACCCTTGTTTACTTATTTGTAAATATGGAACTATATATTTATCTATTTGCAATTGATCAATATTAATATTTTAAAAATTATAATGAAATAAACATGTTATTTTATTTTTTTTTGAATTTTTTTTCAAGATTTATTTTTTGGGGGGTGTGCAGGGCTAATTTATGTTCTACATGTTTATAGATTTTATCTCCAAAGCAATTTTTTAAAAAAATACCTTATTTTGAATTGATGTCATTTTTGTAAAAATGTAAGTGACTCTCCCTTACTCTATTTCCTTCCTTCCTTTCCCCAGTCAGGCCCATTATGGTTTTTAAAAATGCAAATTAAAGGTGGTTTTTTGGGGACCCAATTGGTGATTTTATATATGTTTTGGATCACAAAAAATTGGGAAACTTTTGGAATTTTTTTTCTCATTAAAATTCAACAAAAAAAGAATTCTAGGTTTTTTTGGGAAAAAAATTGCAAATTTTTTGACATCATAAAACTGAAAAAAAGACAAAAGAAAAAAGACTTGGACCCAATACATAGTGCATGTGGAAGAAAGACAATAATTTCTGTGTGGGCATTTTAATTAATTAATTAATTAATTAATTATTTCTGGGGCCTTCTTCTGGTAGCCTACTGTGTTTCCTTCATGATGTAGGTAGTCAGCCATGAAGAGGAGGAAAAAAGGAGAGTAAATGAGAGAAGCTTTTCTCCAGAACTGGTGCTGTCAAATTTGCTTCATCTCTTTTGTTTGGATCAAATAAATGCCTCCTGATGCAAAATAGCAGCAAGAGCAGAAGAAGCTCTGTGCTATGAAATAAATTTTTATTGGGAAATTGCAGAATTCTCTGCAGCTGCATTCTGATTCCCTCCCTCCATCTCCCTACCTTCCCCAACTTGGCTCCAGTGTACCCATCTGATGAGGCATCAAACCAAAAATACCCATCATTTGCATTTGCACCTTGAATGACATGAAACCCACTTTTTCTGAATGGATTTTCACTAACTTAATTGTTGCCCTCATTGTTGTTGTTGTTGTTGTTGTTGTGGTATTATGCAATGAATAGGACTAACACAAGACCGTTCTTTCTTTCAGTTGTTTATGTGGAGTTTTGTTAGTAGAGAGTCCTTTTAAAAAATAAAAATAAAAATAGCTTTTTTTTGTTATGTTTGTTAGTAGAATTTTTTGTCAGTTACAAATGTTTATTTTCCTCCTTTTTCCTAGATGGAAAATTAATTTTGACTTGGAGAAACATGATTTCAATGACACATACAAACCGATTTTTGTTTTCAAAAAATGGCCCTAAGTCAACAGGTTTTGAAAAATACCCTCAGTTCTAAAACTGTCAACAGGTTCCAGCAGGTAGTCAAAATAAAACAGGATTTTAAAATTTATAAATAAATAAATATATTAAATTTATTTTTTTTTATAAAAAAAAATCTCGTAATCTGTGGTCTATAGCCAACTTTGGTTACATCACAAATTTGAAATTTTAAAAATTTTAAAAAAGGAAAAGAAAATACATTGTCAGGTAGAGAGCTAGTAGCTACCATGCATGCACATAACATGAGCCTTAAATATTTAGTGCTTGTGAACAACAATCTTTGCCATCATAAGCTGACTCTTATGCAAGTGTAATTGTTTTTTCCAGGACTTTTTTAAGTACAATAATATGGGCTGAGGGCAATTTAAAGCACATTGGCCACCTTACAAACTCTCTTTGAAAATCTGATGTAAAGGTAGAAGAAAAAGGGAGTTGGGGGGTGAAATAAAGCATACATAATAATAATAATAATAATAGCAAATAATAGCAAATAATAAATATTATTTGCAATTATAAATAAGTCAGAAGCTTTTTTCCTCTATTTATGACATCCCTCCAACTTCCAAAAGCTTCCAACAAGTTAGTTGTTGCATGCAAATGGAGATAATTATTTTTTGGAAATTCAGAATTCATTTATGTTTTCCCCCAACTGATCAAAACTCCCATGCAAAAAAGTGGAGGAAAAAAAAACACACTAGAATAGAAGAGATGATGATTATGATGATGATGATGAACCCATCAATAGATAAATACTAAATTAATAGATGATTTTTTTATAAAAAAGGTTAATTATTCTTTTCATTGGTGAAAAATATATTCCATGTTTTAAGAAAATTATTATTTATGGTTTTTTCAAAATAACACACACTTTTTACTCTCTTTATAAGGACCATAATAAAATCCCTTAGTTTTGTCTGTGCAGATTTAATGTTGCTCCTATTCATTCCTGCAAAAGAGCAAAATTTCAAAAACTTATTAGGCTTTTGGATTTTACAGCTGTTGTTGGCTTTCATTGAATGAACTTCTGACTTCCTGCAAATAAAATTAAAAATATTTGTGAAAAATTAAAAATTTTCCCATGAAACTCATGAATTCAACAAAAAAATCAGAGTCAGTAATAAGTCATTAAGATATTTGATTACTGACCCCTTTTTTTTCTCCTTTTCTTTTTTCCTTCTGTGTTTCACAGTGTCAGGGAAGCTATCAAAAATTCCAATCACCTTCAAAAATTTCAGGGAAAGTCAGATTAAATTTTCTGTGGAGTTGGAGGAAGCCAAAAACATGATGCATCATGGATTTTGCCCATTTGTTCCAATAATGAAAATAATAATAAATAATAAATAATAAATAATTCATTATTATTAGAGCATCTCCACCCACAATCCCTATTTGGGCCTCGATTCATGTTTTACCATATCCAACATCATAACAAGTTATTCTCTCATCCTAGACATTGTTTTGCATTTAGACAATATTTTGTTTTCATTTTCAGCAAAACAAATTGGGAAATTATCGGTAAATTCATTTAAAAAATGTAATTTGACTAGTTAGTTCTGTTAATTTCTTAAGAAAACACCAAAAAATCAATTTCACAATAATTGAAAGAAAAAAAAAAACTAACCCTTTATTCTCACCCCTATACATGAAAAATTGGATAGTATATAAAATGAGAGACTATTTATTTAAATGTCATCACTTGGCTATTTCAAAACAATCATTTCCTTTTTACTGGTACGAGTATCTCCATAATAATTGGGTTATTTCAAATACCATAGTACCTTGGCTAGTTTGACACTAATTATATTATTTTTCAGAGATGTTGGAAAATTTCCCCTAAAAAGTAATTATTTATCAGAAATATATATTTTTGTTTCCTGAAGGAAAATAAAAGAATCTGATGAAGTAGTTGGGAATATATCATTTTTCAAAATTATGAAATTCTCAAAAACTAATTAATTAATTAATTAATTGATTAATTAACAAACATATGTTTTTTGAAGTGGCCAAGGTAATCACTCTTTCATTTAATAATGGCTAGAGATGCCGGCTCTTACTTACTTATTTACTAGTATTTTTATTACATTCCTTCCCCAATTCCGTGACATAGCTGAAGTGGTGATAAAAAAAGAGATAAATTTAGCCAAATTTGGCTATAAATATATGAAAAAAAAGGATTAAAACCAATCCTTCTATATTTTCAGCTACATACGTATTCAGATTTTATTTTTAAAAAAAAAATTTCCTCTCATTCGTTTGGAGGCCATTATTATGTCGAGCCTACAAATGGTTTGCTCGGTCTTCACCTGTGAAGGCCGTATCTATCTGCCGAATGTTGTACCTAGTTAAGTAGTAGTCGAACGAATACTCCAATTTCCGGCTGATGCGAGCCAGTGGGGTTTTTAATGAAACGACCAGTGTTTTAATGCATGTGACTGGAATTTTTTGTCATGGGTTACATTCCAATTGAGTTGTGTTATGAGTGTTTTGTGTGTTCTGAGTTCTGACTTGACTGACCCCCCTCTCCCCCCCCCAACCTCCCCTATCAATGCCCGTCGGAGGAGGAGGTCGGAGGAGGACACAACCGAAGAAGTCGTTCCGGAAATCTAGATGGTGCGGGAAAACAACTTCCGCTCTTGATGTGTGTACGTATTGTATTGTGTAGTGAATATGTCAGGAGACGAGATGAGAGGAGGTGGATCAGGAGTCCTCATTGGCCATAAATGAAAAAAAGTAATTGCCGAAGAAGAAGAAGCTTTTTCCAGAAAATGCCCAGTCCCCACCCCCTTTGTTTTTTTTTTCTTTTTTTTTTTTTTTCCCCTTTTGTTTTTCGCGCCTTTTTTTCCTTCGGAATTTGTGAAAGTATGTCTGCCCGGGTCAGTTGCTACTTGCTGCCGATCAGTGCGTAATAGGAAGCCAGTGTTAACCGCGGTTAGTACCCTAAACCAAGGTTTACAGTTGGCCACAGTGAGCCAGCACCCACCAGCACACCATGAAGGATGAATGGTAAGTGGTCGAAAAACAGTTTTCTGTTGGGTTCCAGTTCCCTAGTTAACCATGGTGGTTAGCTCAGTTGCATTTTTGTTCTACCTACCTACTAACAACCTTCAAGCAAGGTTGTTAGTAGGTAGGTAGTAAAAACATCATTTACCTATGTATAAACCATTGGCTTACTTAGTAGTTACCTATTTTCCTACCTGTCGGCCTGTATATGATACCTCTTTCTCAGAATTGGTTACCAAGGTTAGACCAGATATTAACTCAGTTGAGGTTCATCCAAAACTGAGTAATAACGGCCATCCAGTGGATGGTGTACTGGTGGGTGTAGGTTCACTGTGGCCAGCTTTTTTCGGGTGCATTTACATTTGAACCAGCCTTTGTTTTTTTTGCCGTTTTGGCGAATTCTTGTCTCTAAATGAAAATACTAATAAAAATAATTCAAAAAATGGACATAATTTCGAGGGTTTCAATCATCCTAAGTGAGGAAAATTAGTTTTAAAAAATTGAGATTCATATATCTGGTTTTCAGTGTGTAGCCCATTGAAGGTTGATTAAAAATTTGTATTTCCTATCTGGGTTATAGCCAGATTTGGCTAAATATTCCTGGGGATGATAATTTAAAAAAAAAAAAATCTTTTTATGGATGATTGTCACTTATGTGGGCTACATTAATTCTTTTATTTTAAAAAATTACTTAATACAACAATTTAAAAAAAAGAGTGCCAACTTGAGTCTTGGCTACAAGAACCTGAAAAGTAAACCCCCGGATTTAACACTAGAAACCAAATATCGTCACCACAACACCAAATATCATCACAACACTTGATTTAAGATAGAGTGATGATTATTTTGGGTTCTTTTGTTTATCTTAAGAAATTGATGTATATCTTAGTGTAGGGTACAATGAAGGTTTTGGATGGTTGTTTTTAAAAAATTTTAACCTTATTTTGCAAATTTTATGGAATGCAGATTGCCAAGCAGTTTAAGCAAGAGCATGACATAAAATGGCCACAAAAAGCCCATCATTTGTAGCTCACTATGTACCCACTAGGCTAAGAGGGGATGGAATTTTATTGTATGACATCAAAAAGTGCCCTTTTTCCAGAATGTTTTGAAATTTATCTAATAACTCACTCATTCAATTCACAAATGGAATTTATTGGCCTTGCCTACTGAAGCAAGAATAGTCTATTTAGATTGATTACAGAGAATAGTAGCTTAAGGGATTTTTGGCCCCTAGGTAATAGTAATAGGTCTAGTATTTTTATATGAGGATTTTTGAAACATGATATTTTGGCTTGTGTTGAAACTTGAGAGTTAGTTACAGAGTTACAATATCTTGAAGGATTTTGGTTTCTTTTAGAGGATTTTTTTGGAGATTATATTTTTGCATGGTGATGAAATATTTGAGTTTCCATAATTCTTCTTTTGCTTTAAGATACTTTTTAACGTAAATGGCAAGGTCGCAGTGTGACACACCCCTTGTTACTTATGAGAGAGAGAGACACACACACACATACCCACACTAACAGAGGTCTAGCACCTAGCTCACAAAGAAAAGCCATTTTTGTTATTTTCTTCACACTCTCTATGTCATAGGGTAAATCTTTTGGGTTTAAAAAATTATTAATAATCTCAACATCTTTTTTTTGGTCTTTGAGAAAATGCAGACATATCTCCTATAATAACTAACAAGCAATTCAAATTGATGAAACCCTGCCAAACTTTATAAAAAAGAAAGCACCCAAGCAAGGGAGAGAAAAAGAAACAAGGGGTAAGGACCAAAAGTCCAGGCAATCAAACAGCCCAAAAGAAGGAAGGAGGCGGGCCACCAGCAGGAAAGGGAACCACTAAGAACCACCGAACCCTCCTCCAGTCACATGAAGAAGCAGATCAACTAAAGAAAGAGGAGGTAAACCTGATAAAACAGAGATCTAAATGCAGCTAATTTTCGTTATTATTATTGGCTTTGCCTTTGAATTACATGATTGTGCATCACTCATTGAATATGTTGTGCAGATGGTTTTGAATGCAAATGCATTGATTGTGCAAATCTTGTTCAAAAGGACCTGTTTTTCAAAACCCAAAATCTTGTGCGTTTTTGTTGGCAAAGTTTTGGTAAAAATACTAAGCATCTACAACAGAATGCATGCTTTCGTGTTTTTTAAAAATAATAATAACAAATTTTAAATTTTGGGTTTTGGGTCATGGGCATGATGCAAAAAAATTTGCTACCCAAAAAAATTAAAAATTGATTGTGCAAATCTTGACAAAAGGATCTGTTTTTTTTTTTCAAAAACCATAATTTTGTGGGTTTTGTTGGCAAAGTTTTGGTAAAAATACTAAGCATTGACAACAGAATACTTTTTTGTTTTTTAAAATAATAATAACAATTTTAAATTTTGGGTTTTGGGTCATGGGCATGATGCAAAAATTTGCTACCCAAATTTATTTATTTTAAAACGTTGGAGATGATAACTAGTATAGTTATGGTACGAGCCAGCCAGTACAAATTTAATACATGAAAACCCAGAAGAGAATAAACCCACACTTATGAGTATTTTCCATGTTTGATAAACCAACCACCGAATACACACAAATGATGACAAATCGACAATTTGATCGACTTTTTTCCGAGGCTCTTCCAGAAAACCTTAAATGAGATGGCTTCTTCCAAAGACTTCAACGTACACCAGTTTCGTTTATGAGATTTACTCATTACACTACTGAAGTCAGTCAGTCTGGATCATGCATTCGCAAGAGAAGTGCAATAATGGATGTCGACAAAATGCGGATGCAGAAGGAGGAGATTCATCCAGAGACCAGAGCATTTGAAGTGCATACGTTTGTACATCATCCTCCTTATTTATTACAACCCTAAAGTCATCATTTTCATTTAGCACCACAAAATTCAAGTTTGGGAAGAGGATGATTTTGCATGCCTTATATTAAGGGGAGGAATTGTTCATGCTCCCCATTTATTATTAATTATTGTGATCATGGAAGGCTAAATGGTCAGTATCGGGGCTTTTTTAAAAAAAAAACATTTATAAAAAACTGTAATTAAAATTTTCTCCCAATTTTGTGATATGCAAAATTTGGTGAAATTTTTCAAATAAATTGTAAAAAAAATCAGTTAAGTTTACTGTACAAAAAAAGAATTTTACTCCAAATTTGGACTTGCTAAATTGGCTTACAAAAAATGAGACAACAACACTTTGTACTTGAACCCACTTTTGATCATATAAGGGCATATACCGAGTCATCATATTTACATCCAAGAAGCAAAAAAAAGGGGGGTTTATGGAACCATTGGGGCCAATGAGAGAAGATGTTGGTACCTTGTGCTGAGTAGTAGGTCAAATGAAACCAAATTCAGAGGTTTAATATGACCTACTATCCAATCGGGGTGTTGAGATTCTCACCATGGTTAGTTGGTTCATTGGTTGGTTCATTCTGAGTTTTGCCATATTGCACCGTTTGATTTTCATTTGCATCCAAATTGGCTTGTAATTATCTGACTACAAGCAAGTAATAAACCTTTATATGTAACTCTGGCGATTAATTCAAGGAGTTAGGGTCAATAATAGTTATTTATTAATCGTTTTACTTAAATTATTATCTTATAAATTATTTTACTTACAATTAAATTTATTTGAATTTGGGTCAAGGAAAAAAGCACCCAATTTTTTTTTGCCACACCTTTCTTCTTTTCAGAGATAATTATCCCCGGGACAATTAATTTTTGCACTTAGGTACAAAATTCCTCATTTTAAACAATTGAGTAGACAAAACAAAAGCAAAACCACTTGTGTTTTTTTCTCTTTCTAATGACCCATTTGTCACATAATAAAGATGTCTCAAAATTCAATGCCCAACTAGTCATATTGACATTGGATTTTTGTATGACATTTTAAATGCAGGAACAGATCAGAAGAAAAAAATTTCCGAATTTATGCATTATTTCAACCTGAAAAAATATGAATTTGACACATTACAATGGATTTTTGTGGGAAAAAAAAATCAAAATTATATCACCAGATTTCCAAAAATAACAATGAAAATTGTCAGATTTTCTACTACAACAGGTTCCAAGTTCCAACAATCAGACAGCCAAAATTTTAAAGGATTTTTAAAACTTTCATAATTGGTCTATAGCCAGATTGATGATCACAAAATATGGGAAAAAGAAAAAAACCTGGAACAAATGGGAAGATTTTTGTTATTATTTGAGCTCCAATGCACCCAAAAAAAATAATATTAATAATAAGTGTTTTCAAGCGTGCTATTGTCATGAACAATTGAGTACTAATTTTCCCCACTATATGGAAAGAAAATGGACAAACCACATATCATTCCTTTTTTCTAAAAGGACACTTGCGTTACACTTGCTCATAGGATGGGTCTAGGCAATTTATTTTTCCTTATTATGCACATGTTCCCTCCTTGAGTCCTTGTCCACCCCATTTTTACATCTTTCAACCATTCTTCAGTTTAGGTCATACACGTGTGACTCATGCTGGTGGCCCAAGTGTGAACAAGACCCTAACAATAGAGCTCGATTGTGAAAAAAACTACTATTTTACATGAAAAAACTATCCATTGGGATTGCTTCTCTTCGAACAAAGTGAAGCAATGCAAGCTTTGGCATGCACATGGATGCATTTTTTTTCAAAATTGTGTGTGTGACTACCATAGTTACTTACACACTTGACCCATGGTAATGTCCCAAAATTAAAAATTCAAACAATGACCCACCATATTTGGTTCCCTAACAATCAATCTTAATGGAGATTTTGGGAGTTTGAAGTTGAGAATCCTTGGGAAAATTGATGTCAAATTCAAAGTGTTTAGATTGCTCAATGATGAGTCAAGCTTCCCAATAGATTTACTGAAGTACCCAACCAAAACCCCCCCCCCCCCCCCCCCCCCCCCCCCCCCCCCACCCACCCCAACCACTCTTCTCGTATACACAAAACCACCAAATAAAAAAAATATAAAATAATACAAAATAAAAAAAAAAATAAATAAAAAAAAAAAATAAACAAAAAA
>Ga0116231_10008003_pt1 | contig 18846 bp, 15 predicted proteins | sample S1TSphgellanicum_2_FD_89695 | JGI IMG/M metagenome (GOLD analysis project Ga0116231, IMG submission 89695) | Host-associated microbial communities from peat moss isolated from Minnesota, USA - S1T2_Fd - Sphagnum magellanicum MG | ecosystem: Host-associated > Plants > Peat moss > Unclassified...
CTGCTCTTGACACATTTTTGGTCAAAAAGTTAGCCACCAAGAAATATGTTGTAATATTGTAATATATTTCTTATTTTGCAACATTATTTCATATACAATAATATGTTTAAAATTCCAATGATATCTTGGATATTTTAATTTGGGGTATTTTGTTAATATTATCATAGTGTATTGGTAGTTGGAAAGGTTCAAAAGTCACCCAAATCATCAAGTAGACAATATAGCCAAAATGGATCAATCAAAATGATATTGATTGATTAAGAGCATCAAAAATTACATTTATTCATGTTGAGGTAATATCAAGATCAAAGTTGGGTATGTCAATCACAACTACCTCCTCTTCAATGAATGGAATCACTTCCACATTTACAAAGCTTGCTTGATCAAACTCAATGTAATGTTTTTTTTCCCTTGCAATTTATGGCTTGCATAACAACTATGATTTCTTAAATAGGCAACAAACACAAAATCATTCCTCCACAAAGTGAGATAACAAGTTTATACAAGTAAGACATACTTATTTTTCAAATGTTTCTTATTTGTATAAACTTGTGAGATCATTAATGGTGTATTAAAAATATTTTATGCCAAGGTATTGGGATTCTAGGCAATTGTTTAAAAAAACGCAAATGTCATAACGCTTTTTCATCGAATGGTGATTATCTTACAAGGTGATGTTTGCCTTTTTCACTTGACAAATAACCACATGCAAATTGCCCCTTAATTTTTATTGTGGCAAATTTTAAGCTCACTTCATCTTCCTCGATATGTCAAATTAGGTTACATTAGTGCAACCACTAAGTGACCATCCCCTTCACTTGCAAAGCAAGAGTGCATGTCTTTGTCATCACATGTTTCATGCACAATCATATCCAACACATCATCATGAGAGGTATGGTTATCACCATCAAGGACTTCTCATCCCACAAATAATCATTCCCCAAGTAGTTACCTCTTCATGTGACAATTTATCATCTTCCTCCGTGTAACTATCTTTGACTCATGTTTCACTAATTCGAAACTTGGAATGCCTTTTAACCCAAGTTCTAAAAAGAAAATGGTTGATAACTATAAGGTGGTTGCACACTAGATAGTCCATTTTTTTTTGTCTCATAGGGGCAATTTCTATGGGGGTACCTTTTAAGTTGGTATAATATGTGTTGAAGTTTGATTGAAAATTTTAGAAGGGATTCATTTAATTAATTTATATCACTTGAAAAATAAATTTTAAAAAATTGAAAATAAAATGCCATCATTTCATTACATGATGAATTTTTGAAGTGATGTAACATCTTTTGTCATAGTCCATAAAAAGTGTTATGAACTTTTATTACATGATAAAGATGTTTTAATTGTTGATTTGTTTCCTGGTATCATTGTATGGCTATTGTAATGCTAAAATAAAGGTTTCCAATCAAATTTAATATCCATTTTTTTAGGATTCTACAAGTTGATTACCAATAGTCTAGTAAGTTCATAATGTATTAAAATGGAAAAATTGATAAATGTTGGTTTGTAAATAGTGACATTGACTACCGAATGTATTAATAATAAAAAATTTTAAAAACCCATGTTTTTTTTAAAAAATTTCCCTTAGGTGATCAAATTGGAACATGTGTCATAATTTGAAAACTTGTAAGTTTAGGGTTTGGGTATTTTTCTTGCCTTCTACTTTCAAATGGATTAATTTGCATTCTTAAAACATCAAATTTTTTCATTAAAAATTATGAAAAAAAAAAATTGTGAACACCACATGTGCCACTTTTAATCCACCTTAGGGTGCATTCACCCTATAAAAGGTTGCCATGTTACAACACATCCCATAAACTAACCACATGTTACATTTTGTTCAAGAAAGTGACTAGAATCTACATGCATGATGCTACACATGACATATTCTTAATAATTGAAAAAACAGTGTTCATAGGCAAGACATACTAACATATTATGGCAATAACCCAATTGAGATCAATGTTTTCTTATCACATTGACCAATTTGTGAATTTGGAATCAAAAGAATTCCCAAGTGCACCCCATTCATGAATCTACCACCCATTGATGAAATCATTCTTGTTCCCAATTACAAATTCTTGGATGGCTTGCATATGGACATTTTGTGACCAAGTGTCAAAGTTTGGCCACCAATTGGAGTAGTTTGTTAGGTGTTCAAATTCTTTTTAGGCTCGGGCTTGTCCAAACCTCCCTAGCCAATGACCCCACCCAGCTTACAAACAACATGGGCCCTTCCTCTTCCATAATGGCCAAGATTGTTTACCATTGCTTACTATTAAGTCCTTTAGAAAGCCATTGTTTGCAATTCATTTTAATACCACCATGCAATGGGCGGACTAAAGGAATGTTTACCCTCTTGAAAATCTATAATGCCTAAAAAACCTTGCACACCATGGCATCGGGGAGAACATACCAACTCTTTCCATGTTACAAATTCCATCACATATGGTTATGGCCTCATTGTTGTTGTGTGTCCAAAGGAAGGTGGGGGCCAGGGCTTGCAATGATGGAATTCTTGTGAAAATGTGAGAAAGTGGGTGCCAACCCCATTTTCTACCGTTAACTTCTAAAGCAACAACTCCATCAAAGTCTTGCATGTTGTTTTTGACATATGTATCAATCCTTTTTCCACACTCCCACCATTGGGCTTTTAATATCTTGTTTGAATAGCTTGTACTCAACATACTCAACCAATGTTTTGAATTTATTCTCTAAAGCTACAAGGTTCACCAAATGACTAACAACAATGCTAATTGCATTTGTTGAGAGTTGTTGCAATATTGTTGCACAAAAAAATACATGCAATGAAAGTTATAAGCTAGATTTAAAGGAAGAAAGTGGGTTGCAAATTATAGGCTTTTGTTTACAAAAGAATCCAACCATGGTAGCATGTTATAGAAGAATCCAACCAGTGACCAACTTATTGAGGGAGGGAGTGCATGGATTTTTTTGCTACATAGGAAAATAAATGCAATGAACAGAGACTAGGTTTAGAGGGAGAAAATGGGTTACAAGTTTTTGTTTATAGAAGAATCCAACCATGGTAGCATGATATAGAAAAATCCCACCATGTGGCATGTTGCAGAAAAATCCAATAATGTGACATGTGACATCGCAAAAACCAACGATCTCACGACCAATGATTTCATAAACCAATAATTGACTTACTTGATCTTTGTGAGTCCACATCCCAAATGATGCCATAAACACAATATCGACCCATTAAGCCCATCCTTCCAGACAAGCCTGACTATCAAAGTATGTTTCAGAGTTCACTAATTTACTTTTAAAAACTTATATTTGTATGAATTTTCCTCCTTTTTTTTTTCCTTTTTTCTTTCCTATTGTTTGGCTTGTGGATGCAGAAATGATTTTGGATTCTTTAAGAGGAGAAGGGTCTTTTAGACTGGTCTTCTATACTAGTTCTAGGTTCCAGGTCTGTTGAAGTCAGTTTCACCTCTAATTGACCGAATGTGAATCATTGATCACAAAAACCAATTACATATAAACAGGCCCTGGTAGAACCCATTACCACCTACTCTAATGGAATGAGAGCATGGCCTACAGGGGCTTGTGTGTTCCTCAGTGGAAAAGGCCCTACCAAACTTGTACCTTAGTACAGAACCACCCACCAATTTTAAGTAGACCAAAGGGAGAGATGTAGCCAAATGGTCTACAAAGTTCCTGATGATGTTGTACAATCTTGACTCTCTTCCAAAGTGCAAATTACTTTACAAAATGGCCATTGGCCAGTTGCAGCTTCCCACCACCCATTAGCTTTCTGGGTCCGTCCAAAAGACTGACATGATATGTGTGAAATCATCATGGATTGGAGTAAGCTCTTTGCTGACCAGGATGGATTCTTTCATCCTCTCTTTTGATGGCTGTGTAGAGGAAGGTGTCCCAATGTATGGTAGTACCTTAGGCTATATTATTATACCAGGTAATACCTTGCCAGCTTTGACACTAGTTATATAAGTTGTATGTTGATTGTATGTTGAACTTTTCAAAAATAAAAAATAAAAAATTCAAAGAGCAAAAAATTTTGTGAAGGAAAATAGAGAATCCATTGACGCCAGTGTGGAGGAAGGTGTAAAGTGTAAACACAAGAATCTCCTACAAAAACAAAATGTATTCTAGTGTAGCCTGTGCCGTTGGCCCAAGTGTGAACAAATTGAGGACTCAACTGATTTTTTCCTTCCAAACCCAATTTTTGCAATTTTTTTTTGAATTTTCAGCAACAAAATTCACTCAAAAATCAATAATCTTTCACACCTTAGCTCTGAAAATTGTGAAATAAACTCTATTAAATCTGGCTCACCAAGGGCTTTCCAACAACACCAAGAATGCCCCCAAATTCCAGTGCAGTTTTCAGTTTCAGTTTTATTTAGTTTTCATTTGAAAAATGGTTCAATAATCAATAGCTTCCACACCATAGCTCCAAGCAGTCTCAAACCAAGTCGATGCACCCCTACTCGTTGAGAACTTTCCAAAGATACCAAGAGTGTGACATGAAGCATCATGGTTTGGGAGATAACAAAACAAAATGAAACAAAACAAATTACCTTTCTTCATAGATAGAAATGTGGTTGTTTATGTGACAATTGGTGTTAAAAGAATGTTAAAAAAAATTTAGAAGCACGACAATTTATTAAAAAAATAAATTTTCAATTAAAATGGTAATGTTAAATAGCAATCTATGAAAGAGCTTTTTAATTATATGCTAGCATTGTGAACCAATGTTCTCTAAGCTCTAATACCATACACCCACTCATTACTTACCCACCTACTTATCACGCATTCACCTATGCATCTCCGTATTTATCTACATATTTACCCACTCACCCATTCATCCATTCACCTACCTACCACCGTCCCAACATAAAGAAAATAACAATGTGCAAAAAGAGACTTGCCATATTTATAGGTGAAGATGATGAGAAAATGTTAAGGTTTAACATTAACCTAACCATTGGTAAGCATTGTAACATCATAAGCGTGAATGAGAATTTAAAAAGTTAACATAACATTGTATTTTATGGTTGATCAGTTTAAGTTCTAAATGAGTAGCTTGGTGTTAAGGACTTAACACTAGCATCCATAACAACAAGTGTCATTGGAGCATTACTAAACTAATACTATAACCCTTCTCTATATACAGAAGGTTGCAGCTTTCACCTTGTCCTAGCTCCCTTATTTTGAGAATAACTTCACCTTGGGGTTTTATCCTAGACAAAATCGTGCAATGTACGATCATCACCCATGTTTATCCATCAAACGGGTTCCATCAATTGTCCACCCCAGCCACCAATTTGCAATTGGGATTGAAACATTTCCAAATAAAATTGCAGTCTTGTTGGGACCAAAAAATTCAACACAAGAAATCAATTAAAATAAATTAGTTAAACTTCCAATTATTTGATATATAATAACTATTAGATGTTAGGTTATTAATTATTATTATTTGGAGCATTATTACACATTAGGTTCATAGTTGATTATCATAGTCTGCCATGGGGCTGTAGGTTAATACTAAGTCATGACTAAATTGTCAGAAAACTTCACTATTGCTATTTAATAAGATACAATTATTAGGTCACAACATCCATGAGTCAATTAATGGCAACCAAACACTTAATGTGTTTTGGGGTTTCTCAACAAACATACCCCTCCAAAAGAACATGTGAAAGACAAAAGAATGATTTCTGAACCCATTCACAGCATAAAAACACCAAGCAAAACAAAAGCAAATACAATATTAATTAGAGCAACCAAAGCAAGTGGGGGTGAAACCCTACCCTAATTTGAAATCAACATTACATGTCACAAATAGGATTTGCTAATGGCAACTTTACCATACAGAACTGAATTCAATACAATGTAATTCATTGAACATAATTAATTTTTTTAATAAATTAAGTCAATAAACTAATTTTCAATAATAAACCAAAGATACATGCATGAACTACAGGTCTAGATGGGAGGATTTTGATAATGAAAAAATTAGGGGAAACACCACTGGAAACAGCACTATAATATTTGCATGTGGTGAAGAACATGAAGAGTATTGGCAATGTGACATTCCCAAGCTAACAAAATTCATAGGTCAACCTGTATCTAATGTCAGAAAGATTGGTTTGAACTCTGGAAACACTTACAGCCCCAATCTCAGTATACAAGTTTGAGAGGTACTCTTTGTTGCTACTTGTTTCTAGAATCCTACTACAACCACAGTATAGTGGACAGTGGATCCTTCCTGGTCCTATTCAAACAGCCAACAATCTGGGTTCCAAATCAAATGCATTTGATCTGAAGCTGATTTGGAACCCTTCTTTTACCTTGGAAAGGTTTACTCCTCTTGCATGCTGGCGAAAAGCCTCCAAGGCTGTGAATGTTCTACACATCAGACACTGCCATCCATTCCATGATGACATTCCAACAAACTGGACAGTGCTTCCACCTCTCCGAACAGAAGCTGCAGACACACAGGAAAAATAAATGAAGCACCAGCAATTCCAACCAGTGGTGGAGAGGTATGCTCTCAACTCTGCTCCTTCATAGATTGACTAAGCACCAGAGCTAACTCTTCACTGAAAATGTGGGACCAGATACACCGATTTTTACCAATTTCTCAATGTTGCAAATAATACACACCCTCATCTTGCTCTACTATCTCAACTTACAAAAAGCTGGGCAACACATCCCATATGATATTGATCCTCAATGCACCAGATTGAGGATTCCTCTGATGCACCAGATGCACCCTCAGACAACAATCAAGTACATGGACATATTTTTTTGAGGTTGTGCTTCCTAGCCAACCCTATTTCTATCATCTAACAAAAACTAAAGAGAGTAGAAAATTAGTAAGAACTTTGGGAGTATCAGCAGAAAAGCCATACATTCAACAACTGTGTAACCTGTAGCACAAAACACCTACATTCTCTGATTTGGCAACCATGGTACACACTACAACAGGTAGTTTAAATCAAGAGAGTTTATATGGTTGTCTGGGGTTCTACCTTGGTGCTGTATTAGGCTAATGGCTCATCTTAAGTAGGAAAAGTTCTTTCATGGGTTTGTCCATGGTTTGCAACACACAGAGTGAGACAAAAAAGTCTAATTAATGCCTGCTGCAGATCAATAACCAAACAAAGAGTGGCAAGCTGTATTGGTTTTGTACCTTGTACAGTCTGTCTGATAGAGCCATGCACGCTCTTCCACTACTACCTAGTCTCATCTACTGACCACCATCCAAGAAGTCTGCAACTGCAAGTTGGTTAATTCTGGGAGTCTTGCACAAAGGAAGATGTACTCATCAAAAAAGACTTTCCGATAAACTCAAACACTAGTGGACTCTAGACTTCTTTAAGCTACTGGGTCCTTATCAACAAACACTGACAAAATGATAATATACCCCAAAGCCTATTTCTTGCTTAGAGTTGGTTGGTCACTCCTGAGATCACAACATACAATTCCATGAACATTTGTTGAAACTTTGTACCCTAAGCTAGTGTCATAAAGTAGTACAACATCTTGGAACAACACTCTTTCTTTCCCAAAGAAAACAGGCGCTTTGTCTGGCATCAGCATCCACACAAATCCAACTTGTTTGGCAATATGCTGTTATACAACATTTCAAGAAAACTTGGGACATGAACTTACAAAGTAACCAGCTACAACCATTTACTTCCTTCTTTCCTACAAGCCCTTGATTAATCTAAAAGGTTTTGAACGTTATTTGACATAACTATTTGCAATGAATACCAAAAAAAAAACATCAAGACAAACTTTTGAACCCCAGTCTATTGGCTATACTAAAATTATTTTATGAGATCATTGACTCGCTCTGTTTACACATGGTATGTGTTGTAATATCCTGGATACAAACAATGAAACAATATTTGTTCTGAGGTCAATCATGTTTCTAGACCATACAACAGGAGACCTGAAGGAAACTACACGGGAAGAAGAAAAGAACCAGTTCACTATAAACTATAAGAAATGGTAAGCTTACAAAGAACAAGTAAGAAATCTAGACAACTAGGCTATGTGATCTGAACACTACAGCCATTCAAACTCTGATCTCAAGCAGTTGGATTATAATAGGTTCCAGGAGCTTGGTAGAGTATTGAAGGAAAATGGTAGAACTTAGTCCTGGAGTCCCACTTCAGTTTCATCAAAAACCCAAAGAATCAGATTACACAGAGGGGTACAGACAAATGACAACTAAAGCTCCTGCAACACATTGTGTCATCCTATGTTAAAGAACTATGCAAATCCTTCATCTCATGCTGAACAGAAGAAGAGTCAGTGGGCAAGCTTGATCATTTGGTTGCCAAAGGCCAGCGCTTGGCAATCCGCTCAATTGCATCCAACGACAGTGCCTTGTTCACCTGCAACCCCCACAAGACCAGTTTTCCTGAGAATCTTTGGTCATTCAATAACAAGGAGACCAAATTGTAGCCAACCAGGGCTAGAGGAAGCTTTTAACTATCAAGGTTCCTGAAGACAATCTTTTGCAGCAGTTTCTGTCACAAAATGATCTATGATGTCACCATTGAAAAAACCCTTAAAATGTAGAGGAAAACTTGGCATTAAAGTTTAGTTTGAAGGCTCCCAAGAGACGTTTCTGAGATCCTTTTCTTTGAAGATCATATGAGAGTGAGTCACAAACCATATCCATCCCTCTTACAGCCTTATAAATCATGGTTGCTCTCTGTTCCTTTCGCTCACAAATTTGCAAAGATCTAGTTTTCCTCAGATTTGTTCCATTCATTGGCAGGGATAATGGAAATATAAATTTCATTAAGTTCCACACCACATGCTCTGTACATAAAACTTCTGCATAGAAACAAATGCACAACCATAGGTAGAATGAGGCTTCTTACAAGTTCTTCGTGTAGCAATTTGAATGTGTCACAGAAGGCCTCTGCATCTTTCTCCTCTAACTGCCCCATCCCCAAAGCCATGCCATAATGGTTGGGGGTAGCTGAAAGATAGCCAGGTAGATAAAAAACAGGGTCCAGAAAAGCAGGTGAAAAGGCATGCAGGCAGGAGGACAGCCTGTCTGCATGCACAGAGGCAATCAAATGGAAGGGGAGAAGCTTGATATGGCAATTCCTAATGCATTATAGTACATGAAGAGCCTTAGGCGGAATATCAGTGTGTTTGGGTCCTTGAACCTTTGCAAGGAATAACTTTGTCTAAGTGAAGAACCACAGGTCAATTCTACACAACTCATCCTTATGGTGAACCAGTACAATACCAAAGATGGCCATCTGAGAACATTTCAAAATCCTGAATCAGCACATTAGTCCCTCCCACTGACACAAAAGAGAGAAATGTACCTGCTGTTGTGCTACTGATCTCAACAGGTCCCAAAATGAAGTGGCTGACCCTCCAGATCCCACATGTTAGAAAACCAAGGCATGAGAAATAATAACAATCAAGTTTAGGTTTTGTAACAGCAGGTTGTTAGAAATGTCTAAAACTTTGACAGGACCACACAACAATTACATGAACGGAATCCATTCAGATACAAAATGCAGCAAGGCCAAGTAGAAAAGCTAGAAGGCATATGAAACAAATTCACAGATCTGGCTTTGTCAGAGATAGTACCATGATCACTTAAAGATGCAACTTGTGTAGATGGAGCCTCAGTGGTCTTTTCTTCTTCAATGTCTTGACTGGAGCTTCCATTCTCACCTACCTATGTCCACACAAAGCACAGCTAATCTCAGAGGCACATGCAGAGAGTACACAGAAGTTAAATTTCCAAGAGAACTCTCTTGCACCTGTCACCTGCTTCAATCTCTCCAGTCATTCCCTGTTTGGGGCAGTATCTCCCCAGGCATTCCAGGGCTAAGCAGGTGTTTGAATTATATTATTTCTCAGTCCTTGCGCTTGCTTCCCGTCTGTCACATGGGTATGGACTTGAATTGCTAACCTCAAAGGCCTACCTACCCAAGTACCACACTGGGTTATACAAATATGCACTTAGAGTGCAAGGTCAACTTTAGATTGACCTTGATAAATGGAAGGAAGAGTATTAATGCTTCCAATTTGTAAACATTGTCAATGATTTCATTCACAGTGTTCTAGCCAGATGGAGGCCCTTTTTGCAAGAATCAAGAACCTAGTTCCTGGACCTTTTGTATCTAAATATTGCAACCCTAACTTTGTTGGTTGCAACTGAAGGGTAAACCACACATTGATTAGAAGCTTCTATGAAGCTTTGAGAGGGAATCTGAAAGCCTCGAACAATATCTTAGTAAATACTGAGAACTCTCCATACATATGATTTATGTCAATCTGAGGGGAGTGATGGAATAACTGATAATACTGTTATGAATATTTCAGATGTGACAACAGAACAGCAACCAATCAGCAGACATGAAAATGATGGAACCCACCCTAAAGAAAAGAGAAAGCAGGACCAAAAACAAAATTAAGGTCTTTGAACAAATGTATTAATGTAAAAGGCTCATTACTGGTGTGAGACCTCCGCATAGTACCATCGTTATGTTGCCCTCCTGTCCCCCAATTGCAGTTCTTTGAACCCACTGAATGAAAACTTGGCACATGGTCTATGGCCACAAAGCTATGGCAAACCTATCAAGATGTGTAACTCAGGCCTGGTCTTAAGGATCTAAACAATCAAAGAAGGAAACAACTGATTGTCTTCAAATCCATCTCTGATGACATGTTGTATTTGATAATGATTTACTGATTCAAATCCTGTTCAAAGAGACAAACTTTGAGTGTGAGACCTTTATAGTGGATAAGAGTAGGTATCACCTAGCACATATCTCATTCTCCATCCTTGTCCACAGCACACCCTAAGTTTTCTCATTTGTCAAATCAATACTATGGTAAATCATCGTTCCTGGCCCATTTACAGATCCACTCCCACAGAAGAGGACAGTAGACAACCCACCATATAAACATCTGACACAAAAAAGAAAAAGTTCGACTATTACCTCTGGCACTGCTGGAGGTGGTGGGCTTAACAGTGATTCATCTTCTCTCTGTGCCAAGCTCTGGGATTGGACTGTTACACCATTGAAATCATCAGCCTGCATCAACAAACATAACATCAACATCCCTTCCTCCAGCTGCCATTCTGTATAGCATAGTCTTTCATCCAATGATGTGTCAGATGTGACTGGCATCATGGTGACACAGTTATGCTCAAGACTGCAGCAGCCAAAAAAAAAAGTCTCTGCCTGTACACCACACACTCTGTCACCTTTGCAAATTGTAATACTGCTTGAGAATTTTCGATCCCTTTTCTTCTGACCATAATTGGCTTCCTTTGCATTTAGGATAGATCTTGAAATCCTTGGCATGTTCCACAAGTAATGTAAGGAAATGGCACCAGTGGAGACTGGATGATTTGTGCTTTTGACACAAAGTAATATAGTCTCAAATCCACAGAAAGTGTGCATCTGACTATTCCAGCAGGAAATTCTGAGTAGCAAGAGTTACAACTTCGATGGCATATGCACATTCTACACTTTTATTCTCAAAAACGTGATGCATAGTGCGATAGAGATTAGGGTAACAGAAACTCTCTGGAGCAAGAAAAACCGAGCAGATTTTGTCTCTTGGTGCATCACAAGCAGCACGCTGCCACACAAGCATGATCTTCCAAACAACAGATTAAAAAACGGCTGTATACTCAGAATTTGGTCAACGATCACTACAACGAAATTTCTTTAAGAAATTCGGATTATCTTAAGAGCGATGCTTATAACCTGCGTACACTACAAACAGCTGCCGTCAACCACGTCTCAAAAATTGCAGGCAACTACTTCGGCCTTTAAAAAGAGATCAAAAGAGACGCAATGATCTACGGGAAAAAAAGAACAAAAACAAACATAGCCTTAAAACCTATAAAGAGAATGGCAAAACAAAACACACACACACACACACTCACATATGGAACTTTAAAAACCGTGCGATGAGAGACCTGAGGTCATGACACGAAAGCCGATTGCGAAAACAACAAAAAAAGGGGGAGGGGGATGAACCGATCGATCTACAACGAGTGCATATGCACCGATTTCGGACAGGAAACGAGACTATGAAACTGGAGACTGAGAGGAAAAGGAAAAGCAAAAAAAATATTACACAATAAGTACGAGACCGCACAACCGGAAACAGCTGCAAAAGACGGTCAAATTGCTCCTGCTCCATATCTCGAACGGTCCTTCCTTCTTCTCCCACCTGCTCCTGCTCTCCCACCACCACCACCACCACTACTGCAGCGACTTCGTCTTTCAGCTTCTTGGAGCTGCCGTTGTCCCTCCCGATCATCACCCGGCCTTAACTTTCCTCGTTACAATACAGTATTAGGTGGGAATTAGGGCACCGATTGAGTGCGTACTGGCAACCCTACCGCACCCGCAGGGAAGAAGCGGCCAGCTTCCGTGAAGGTGGCTATTGTATTGTATTCCGAAAATCTGGTATTCGAATCCCACTAGCTGCATCCTACAAGTCATCAACCGTAGTTTCCTAAACTAGTTTTCTTTCTAATCCTTGTCTATATACAGAGTGTGTTGAATAGGCTTGTGTGTAGGTGTGCAGAAAAAACATTGTGGCCAATGAAATTGCTGGATGTGGTGGTCAGAAAAAAATTTATAAGTTATCGAGAGTGAACTAATAGTTAAATGTGTAATAGGGTTTGGTAGGTTCATGAGAAATCTTTAAAGGAACAATGGAAATGCTAGGAAAGGAACCCTTTTTGGGCCCCCTTTCTCAATGTTCAACAGAAGGAATGCTAGGAAAGGAACCCTTTTTGGGCGCCCTTTCTCAATGTTCAACAGAAGAAGATTGGGTATGTAGGCCTGAATATGTTTTTTCCAGGCCCATGGGGTTCCTGGATTTGATGATATAAATCTGTTTTAGTTAACTGGAGTGAACTAAGAGCATCTCGACCGGTGCTCTGTATGTCAACCTGAATAATAAAATTAAATGTCTAAGTTTAGCTTTTTTTTTTGGCAAACCCACCAATAAAACTGAAATGGGAACTGCATATACGTGGGGACTACTAATAGCAAACCACCTGGACCAATCATTATGATCGACCAATCAGAAATACTGAGCCGCAATCAGGTCCGATTTATTACACTCTTTTTTTGAAGGTGCACAATTGTGTTGTGTCTTTTACCAGGCACAGCAAGCTACACGAATTTGCTGCAGAAAAACAAATTTCCTGAGCTAAACCGGCACATTTTGACTTTTTCGCAATAAATTTTACTGTCTGGAGTCACATACTGAGTACCGGTGGAGATTCTCTAATAGTCTATGTGCAATTGCTATTTACTTGTGCAAGGGAGGCCCCTACACTCCATGATGTGACCTCTCATTGGTTGCATGGAAATTTTATCCCTAAAATTGGTGGTGGCTATTTCTGGCCTAGACCAATAGTGTTTCCTAAGAACACCCTACCTTATGATGAGGGTACTTATTCTGTTTCATATTAATTAGTTGATTGTTTCTGTGTTTGTTTGTTCGATGGAAACCAGGCTGAGAGTTTTGGTTGTTGTTTGATTAGTGCTTGCTTACATATTTAACCAAAAATTTTGGTCTTTCTGGGAGAGAGTTTCAATGGCTAGAACAAAACCTGGAACTTGAACACGGCGGAAGGATTCATGGCGTCCAAGAAGACAAACAGGGAGTCGAAATTGGAAGCGGAAGCTACCACCGTGTGCTGGTGGTCTTGAGACGGAGAGACTTTGAAGGTCGTGGAACGGGCGGGAAAACTCCAGCTATTCTGCGTCTCCAGCAGCCATGGAGAAGAAGACTGCAACTGCTGTTGCTCCACCATTTCAGGGTTCTCTTCTAACGCCTTGAGCTGCAGAAACGGCTTACGCGTGAGGGAGTCCCAGACGGCCAAAAATCTCTCTTCGTATCTTTTATTTGGAGTGCAGGAGAAGAAAATGCGAAAGCTTCGGAGGGTTTATAAGCGGCTATGGTAAAGGATGGAAAATGAGCTGCAGCCAGAATCGACGATGGAGAAAGGACAGTGGAGTGAAGCGTGGCAACGAGTGACCGCGGGAAAACTACAATGAGCGTCACAACTGGACCCACTAGCTAGCTCCTCCATTCGCAAGTATGCACTTTGGCATCGCATGGGCCCATGGGCCCGCCATCGTGGGGGGTGGGAGGCGGGGGAGGGTGTGTCTCTGCTTGAATTTTTGTTTTTTAGGATTTTTTTTTTTTTTTTTGGGTGTTGCTTGAGTTTTTGTTTCTTAGAGGTTTTGGGCATTTTATTTTATTTTATTATGGCTTTTTTTTTGCGTCTCCCATATGTGTGAAATATTTCTTGTGTTGATTGTTTTGACTTTAACACTTTATATGGTTTTTCGAAGCATGTCAAGAGTGCCCATCTTCTTGCTAGCCTCATTTCCCAGGCTAGTCGAGCTAATTTGTTTTTTGCAAGTTCCCCTCATCAATTTGGAGTATTGACCCTTGGAGGCTATGAGGCCATTCATTTTGGCATTCGAACCTTCTTCGACCTACACCTTAATTGGGCCATGATGCAAGTTGACATTGAAAACGTTTTTGTTGCAACCCTAGTTTTGAGCTTGCGACCAAAGCAAAGGGGTTACAAGGTTGTGGGTCAAGAGGAAGCCTAAGAGTCACATCACATACTCCCAGGAGTGTAAGAAAGTGTGAGGGAGTATGAGGGAGTGAACCCTCACATTCCCAAGGCAATTCTCACTTTGGGAATGGAATCCCAATGGACTCCTAAAACTTCAAAGAGCATTTTCAGGGGTCAAAACCCAATGGCTTGTGCCATTCTTTACATCATTGGAAAGCTCTTGGAATGTAAATGTCTAAAATGGGTTCGCATTGCTCATTTAAACATCTAAAACATAATTTATGGCCAAAAGAAAGGCCGGGAATCAAATTGTCAGTTTGATTCCCGACCACAAAAAGTTAAGAATTGACCCGATTTACTTCGATGCAAAGGGCGTGCAACATACCGTTGGAAAGCTTTCAATGAGAGCTATAACTTTGCTTTAGACCGCATCGCAATCCGAGTTCTGCTCGTAAAATTATGGGGCTCCAAAGTCACGGGAGTCCCATTTGGCGTGATTTCAAGACTCCCACTCTAGAGTCCCAGGAGAGAAAAGCCATCTGGATGTAGACTCCGTGACCAGCCATAGAATATACTATCAGGGGGAAGGTGGTGGCTTCCCCCAAGTCCGGGCTGTGGTGAGTCTAGTGTGTCCATGTTACTTGTGGTTCGTCCTAGCACCAAAGGTGCTCTAACTATGCACTAACCACTTCGTGTGAGTTATGTGCAGGCCCGTGTGAGTGAGTGAAGCTTGTCAACTCTTCCTAGTCCCATCCCAAAGTTCCAACACGCCCCTCTACCCCTCAAAGTGTTGTGATGTCACAACACCACTTTGGGGCTAAGTGTGAGAATGCAACTCACACTCCCGAAAGTGGGAAAAATGGAGTCCTCCGAGACTCCCAAAATCTCAGAAGACGATTTGAGGGGTCAAATCTTCTCGCATTTGAGTGTTCTTTATATCAATGGAAAACTCTTGAAGTGCAAATGCCCAAAATGACCTCGCATGGGCCATTTGGACATCTTCAGCCCAAGTTATGAGCAAAAGAAGGGTCGGAGTCAAACTACCAATTTGACTCCCAACCACTAAAAGTCGGGAATCGACCTCTTCCCGACCTTGCCTGAAGAAGTACGACACGGCCTTGGAAAGCTCTCGACGAGAGCTACAACTTTGGTTCAAACCTCGTCCCGATCTAAGTTTGGGGTGAAGAGTTATGAGTGTCCAAAGTCCCAGGACTCCAACCCGGGACAGTTTCGGGACTCCAACTTGGGAGTCCCGGGAAAAATAACCATTCGAATGTAGCCTTTGCGGTGAAACGCAAAGACTACTATATGGCGGAAGGTGGTGGCTTCCCCTAAGTCTGAGCCGTGGTGAGTTTTGTGTGTGAAAATGCTCGTGGCTTGTCCCAACACCCAAGGGTGTTCCCGAATGCTAACTAACCCTCTTGTGGTTGGTTTTGGATGCAGATTCGAGCTTGATAATCTAATCCCTCTTCCTAGTCTAATCTCGGGACTTCTAGCACGCCCCTCTACCCCCTTTTAGTGCTAGAAGTAGCACGCCCCTCTACCCCCTTTTAGTGCTAGAAGTCGGAAGCGGCCCCCAAGTCCCAACTTTCCGTAACTCTACATAGTTGGACCCTCAAGTGGGTTTAACAAGGGACTTAGGAGCGCATCACTTGGTATCAAAGCTCCGGTGAGCTCGATCCACTTCTTGGGAGTTTGGGATGGCACCCAAGAAGAACCGTAAGCAAACACAAGACTCCTTGTTGGAGGATCCCGTCAAGGACCAAGTAGCCTCGTTGGAATTAATTGGGGAGGAGGAACCGAGGACCTAAAAGGACCAAGATGAACCCGAAAGTGAGGAGGAACAAAGGAGCTCGGTCCTATTCACCCCAGAACAATTGGAAGTTCTCCTCAAAATGAATAGGCCCAACTTTGGTGAATTGGTGGCAGCCCTCAAAACGGGGACCTCCAAGGGTGAAAGGTTTCAACCGGCCAAGCCCAGGAACTTCGATGGTGTCCGTGATCGAAAGGTTGTGGATGTTTGGCTTGTAGAAATGGATGACTATTTACATGCCACCAAGGTTCAACGGCATTCCGCCGTGGAGCTTGCTCAATCCTATTTGAAAGGCTATGCCGTCACATGGTGGCGGACGGTGAGATAAGAGGAAGGGAAGAACCATGGCTACACTTGGGAGTTCTTTAAAGAACGCCTTGAGTCGGAGTTTGTTCCAAGGAATTCCAACTACATCTTGAGGTGCAAGCTCCATGACCTTGTGAATGCCACAAATGATAACTTGAAGCAATATGTGAGGGCCTATTCCGAACTCATGCTTGAGATCCGGCACATGCACGAGTTGGATCATGTGTGCCAATTTGTGATGGGGCTTCCAACTTGGGCCAAGCGAAAGCTTGAAGAGCGTTGGTCCGCCTCATTATCCGAGGCCATCACGAAATTGGAGAACTTCTCAGATGTGGGGCGGAGTGACAAATCCGGGTTCAAGAAAGACAACAAGTTCTTTCACAAGAAACCAAGGCATGGGGGGGAATGGAACTGGGGGCAAGGAAGGCCAACCAAGGATAAGCCCAAACAATTCCAAGGCTCGGGGTTCAAACCTAAAGGGGAATTTTGTGAAGAAGGGGGCTCCTTTCAAAAGGAGCCAACCCAAGGGAGATTTTGGGGTGAAACCCAAAGGAACATGCTTCAATTGCAATGAAGTGGGGCATTACTCCAAAGATTGTCCCAAGTCCAAAGCGGGGAGTGGGAGTTCTAAGGTATTTGCTCTTAATGTCAATCTAGCCCAACCGGAATGCAATCGACTTATCTTCTTGAAAAGGAAGATTACTAAGTGGGATGTGTTATGTCTTTTGGACACATGGGCCTCTCACAACTTCATAACTCGAGAATGCGCCAAAAAAATGGGCTCCACTTGGAGGAGCTCAAGGCACCCATTGAGGTGCACATTGCGGATGGGGTTCCCCATCCCACTATGTTTCAAGCAAAGGAGGTACCTCTTTAACTAGGAAATTGGAGAGGAAAGGTAGACTTGTTGGTTTCCACCCTAGGTGGAATGGATTGCATTTTGGGAATGGAGTTCATCACCCAAAATAATGTGCTCATAGAAGGGCACAATAGGTTGGTTAGAATCCCATCTAAAACTGGGATTGTGCGTGACACACTCCCAACTCCTCAGAGGGCTCAAATGTGAGCCCAAGTAGAAAACAGCGGAAGAAGGAGGAGTCGAAGCACGCTCCCTAGCTCACAACACTTTAAGGGATAGAGGACGTGCTGGAGCTCCGGGATGGGACTAGGAAGAGTTAACAAGCTTCACTCACTCACACGGGCCTGCACACAACCCACACAAAGCGGTTAGTGCATAATTGGAGCACCCTTAGTGCTAGGACGAGCCACGGGCAACACAGATAAACAAGACTCACCACGGCCCGGACTTGGGGGGAAAGCCACCACCTTCCCCCTTATAGTATACTTTGCAGTTCTCCACGGAGGCTCCATCCAAATGGATATTTTTCCCGGGACTCCCGAATGGCAGTCCCAAAATCCCACTAGTTGGGACTCCCGCGACTTTGGAGCCCCATAACTTTGCAAACAGACCTCTGATTGAGGTACGGTCTCAAAAAAATTGTAGCTCTCGTCAACAGCTTTCCAACGATATGTGGCACGCCCCCTGCAGCTAAGTAAATCGGGTCGATTCTCGACTTTTTGTGGTCGAGAGTCAAACTGGCAATTCGACTCCCGGCCCTTCTTTTGGCCATAACTTGTGTTTTAGATGTCCAAATGAGTAATGCGAGCCCATTTTCGACATCTACATTTCAAGACCTTTTCAACGATATAAAGAACGCTACAAGCCATTGAGGTTTGACCCCTGCAATCGCTCTCTGAAGTTTCGGGAGTCCACCGGGACTCCATCTCCCAAAGTGCGAGTTGCCTTGGGAGTGTGAGTGTTCACTCCCTCTAACGCACTCCCAACTCCTCAAGGGATTCAAATGTGAGCCCAAGTAAAAAGCAGCGGAATAAGGAGGAGTCGGAGCACGCTCCCTAGCTCACAACTGTCGCAACCCTAGCCTTGGCTTGCGACCAAGGCAAGGGGGTTGCAAGGTTGCGAGCCTATAAGTAGACCCGGGAGTCATATCACATGCTCCTGGGAGTGCAAAGAGTGTGAGGGAGTGAACCCTCACACTCCCAAGTGAACTCCCATGTTGGGAGTTGGTGAGAGTTGGAGTCCCAA
>Ga0116231_10008005_pt1 | contig 18843 bp, 14 predicted proteins | sample S1TSphgellanicum_2_FD_89695 | JGI IMG/M metagenome (GOLD analysis project Ga0116231, IMG submission 89695) | Host-associated microbial communities from peat moss isolated from Minnesota, USA - S1T2_Fd - Sphagnum magellanicum MG | ecosystem: Host-associated > Plants > Peat moss > Unclassified...
GAACTCCTCTCCCGTCCACACAAATATGACCACATGCCCCCCCCCCCCCCGCCCTACCCACTTTTTAAAGCTGTTTGAAAAGCCCCCCCCCCCCCCCCCCACTCTTGGGAATTTGTGTGTGTGTGTGTGTTTTTTTAAATTGAATTTTCTTTTTCCTTTTGTGTAGCATAAGGGCATGTTGTGTATAGGAGAAGGGTCAGTCTGGCTCGGCCACACCTTTTTCCATGTTTTAATGTGCCTAGGAACTTGGGCTCGGGCCTTGTTCCTAGGCGCTAAAAAACATGGAAGGATCAAGAGCCCGACCCTTCTTCTCGAGCATAAGAACCGAGTGCTTCCCTAGTCCTTCACACATTTAAAGAATTCTTGCAACGTATAAGGAAGCTTATGGCACATAATAAGGTTCTGGTGATTCCTCTCGGGGGCCTCACAAGGTGTGTCAAAATACATTAGTAAAATTACGTCAGGTCCATTACGTATAGGGGAGGTCCTTATCCCCGTGGACTTGCTTTAATGAGGTCGCATCTATGAGGCCACTAGCCTGAGTAGGAGGGTCAAAATCCAGGAAGAACAGTGAAATCTTTGTTTGTAATTTGGACCTGACCGTAATTCCCAGGGACCTTATGGCACTCCCAAGGCTTGGAATTTGGACCCAACCATAATTCCCAGGGACCTTACGGAGGCTCCCAGGGCTGTAACTTGTAGGGCCGAATGTGGGTCCTGCTTCTTCTGCATCAGAGCCCACCCTAGAAATACACCCAAGGTTTTGAATAGCTAATAATTGAATGGAAATCTGTTCTCTTATTCCTCAAGAGGGCCCATTCCAACAACACAAAGTTCAATGATTTTTGTGGGTTTGAGCACCCCCCTCCCCCCCCCAAATGTCTTATCTCTTTTGCACCTAATTGTAACTCTTGTGACATGCCTTGTACATGAGCCAATATGCAATATACTTGGAGAATTTTGTGAAGCATGTTTAGAGAGCACCTTATATTTACAAATATCCCTTTTACAAAAGAGGAAGGCTCCTCCGCATTAATGCCTAAACATTGGAGGAAAAGGAAAGGAAAAAAAAAAAAAACATTGAAAAGGGGACCAAGTTAGTCCGCTTTAACATTTAAAAGTTTAAAGTGGGAGGGATCTTGTGTTTACTTATAAGCATAAGATCTATCCCACTCTTAACAATTAGGCATGGGAACCTCGCAACTCTTATATCTAGCGATCAAATGCATGTTTAAGTGTAGGGTAACACCCAAGGTAAAGTTTATTTTAGTGGTGAATTATCAGCAAATTTCAACCTAGTTTATTAGGTTTGGAAAATCAAGTTTTTTTTGTTAACAAAATCATCAAAAAGTTAGTGTTCAAACTATTTTTTAATTATGTAGCAAAGAACTTCGTAACTCTTATACCTAGTGATCAAATGCATGTTTAGGTGTAGGGTAACACCCAAGGTAAAGTTTATTTTAATGGTGAATTATCACCAAATTTCAACCTAGATTAAAAGGCTCCTATCATTAAGTTTGGAAAATCAAGTTTTTTTTTTTGTTAACAAAATCATTGAAAAGTTAGTGTTCAAACTATTTTCTAATTATGCAATGTGTGACATGTACTAAAACCTACTTTAAAATCTAGTGCTAGGACAAGCCACGGGTAATTTTGAACTCACAAAATTCACCATGGCCCGGGCTCAGGGTAAGCCATCACCTTCCCCCATATAGTATTTTCTGCGTCTCTTCGCGACACCTACATCCGAATGGTTTTTGTCCTGGGAATCCCAAGGAGGAGTCCCGAAATTACCTCGATTTAAACTCTTGAGATTTTGCAAGGTCATAACTCTTTGCTCAGACCTCCGATTGGGATGAGGTCTAAAGCAAACTTGTAGCTCTCCTTAAGAGTTTTCCAATGGTGTGTCACACTCCAACTTCATGCACCGAGGTCGAGTCAATTTTCGATTTTTAATGGTCGGGAGTCAAACTGCCAATTTGACTTCCATCCTTTCTTTTTGACATAACGTGTGCTGCAAATGTCCAAATGGCCCATACGAGCTCATTTTCAACATCTACACTTCAATATTTTTCCAATGATATAAAGAACACCCCAATGCAAGGTGTTTTGACCCCTGCAATCGAACTTTGAAATTTTGGGAGTCCCGGAAGACTCCCAAGTCCCCATTTCGGGAGTGTGAGTTTTATCTTCACACTTTCTCAAAGTAGGGTTGCGACAACTATACATTAACCCATGGATTTGAATTCTTCCAATGCCTTATTATATGTTCATCTCAAGGAATTCATGAAGGTTGCAAAATTTGTAGTGGTTCAAATCATGGGATTCATGGAAAATGAAAGGACGTTTTTAACCTTGACATTCATGAAAGCAAGATTACGAAATAAACTATGTGAACATTTGAATTTGGTCATCCATATTTATGCACAACTTTTAAACATAATTGACACTTTTCTAGATGATGTTGCCATCACTACTTGGATTGATGAGAAGGCCAAAAGGGGTCTTTTGGCTTGATAAATAGATCCATCATCTTGGATGTTTCTCTTTTGGAAATATAAATTTTGCTTTATATGCAACCACTCATTGTGATTTTGCATCATAATTTGCATACCTTGATTTTTATCCTAGAATTGGTTCTTGGACTTCCATTACATTATTTTTTTGGACACGCATATGTTTGCTTCTTCTATAGCATTTATATTGCTTGAATGGTAGTTAATTTTTCCTTTTTTTCAACTTTTTTTTCTTTGTATAGATTCTAAAATTCATATTTTTTTATTTGTTTTAATTTGCATTTTCGTATTTTATATGATTGTCTATTTTTTTATGAATCATCAAAATAATTCCTTATTGTTGTGGTTGTGTGAGTGAGGTTTTAGGTGATAAATAGAATCAAACAATTTCTCAATTTCTATGATGTCAATTAGTTTGGCTTTAAGTAAGTTTTTCTTTCTTTGGTGGCATATCTTGTGCAACATTTTTTTTGTTTTTGTATTATTATAATTAATTTGTGACTTGCATGTCAAGGTCATGCTTTGCAATTGGTGTAGTGTCTTTAAGAACAAGGATTCAATTCCTTCACATGATGTTTTAATTGGAATTTTTCCCTCTGGTAGTTGTTAACACAAGTTGTTTATAAAGGATGTTGGTTGTTTTTATAACTTACTATCTATTATGTTCATATGGCCAAGAGCTTGTCACCAAGTTTGGCTACTCTAATTTGTCACATTTTGCCAATAAGTTTCCTTTAAAAAATTTATCGTAGTTTAAATTCACACATTTTCACAATTGAAATAACCACTTTTTTCACATATATATTACAATTTTCAATAGCCAAATATATAATCCCTAAAAGGGGAAAGATTGCCATATGTCATACCTTTTATTCTTTTATCTAGCCATTTAAAATTTGTCAAGGAATGTGATTGTAGCCATTTAGGTTGCTAGCTCAAGCACAATGTCACCATATACTAATATAGGCCATTAAAAAAATCTTTAAAATACAGACTAACCCAAAGTGAGGATGAACATTTTCAAAATAAGGAGCCGAGGACAAGGCCATAGTCAAATTTGACCCCACATTTGGGAATGTCTACTAATGGGTTTAAATCCATTGCAAAGTACAAGGTGAAAACTATTATGAACCTAAACATATTTAAATTTCTTTATTTGGGTAGAAGTTTTGGCAAATTGGAAAAAATTCAAGCATTGAAAAGCTTAGAATTTTTTTCATCCATGGACAACTTGAAATTCATTTAGGAAATGGTGAAATGGATTTGACATTTTGGCAAAATAGCCAAATGACCAAATAAGAATGTGGAGTTGGCAATTTGAGAATGCAAACATGGCAACATGGGGACTTGACAATTCAATAATGCGGGCTTCATAATTTGGCAATGTGGACATGAGAAATAGGGCAAGTGAACTTGACTAAGTAGCTCAACAAAGGGTATTCAACATGAGCTTTTATCAATTCTCTAATGTATGTTTTATATCATAAAAGATATGAATGCCATGGAATGAATAGGATTTGGTGTAGAGTTTGGTTAATTTTTTGCTCCTAGCTGGTGTCCTCATTAAAATTTTGAGGCCTTGGGCAAGCTAGGAGCCAAAATCAACCAAACCATGCCCCTTTATCAATTAATCATATTCGATGCAAAGTCGTTGAAATTATAAGCCATTTGCCACCCATTCATTGATATAGAACATAATAACAAATTATCATTTGAACACTTCCCATGTTTGCCATCTCCTTTAAATTCGCACTATGATTATTTGAATCATGAATGTTTCTTCTTGTGTGTCATGAGGTCAAGTAACAAAAATTTCAAATCGCTTTTGGGTCATGTAACAAAATGTCTCCTTGTTTCATTGGTCTCCAAAGGAACTAAACTCTCCTTCTTAATGACACATTTGAACATGTGAGCCCATCAAACCCATGATAAAGGTTTAATCAAACCCATTTGGGTTTTATTCCTTTTTTTCTTTTTTTTTTCTTTTTTTCATGGATTATTTGACATGGGCCTTCTAAACACAACAATCTAAACAAACAAACCCTAAACCCTAAACCTAAGGCCAAGGACAAAGGCAACATAGTAACAGGTTTGTAGTTTCTAGGTAATGCGGGAAGTATGTATAAACCCTAAACTCTAAACCCTAAACCTCCAAATTCAATCTCTTTGGGTCAATTTTATTTTTTTATATTAAAAAAATTCTATTTTTTGCAGTCAAGAATGATGATGATGATGATTGTTTTGGACTTTTCAAAAGCCTGAAAAGAAAACCTTTTACAGAGTTAGGGTTTTGCCTTTTACAGAAAACCCTATTGAAATCATGAATCCAGAATCTTCAAATTTTCAAGTTTTTTTTTCTCTCTCTCTCTCTCTCCACTTCAAATTTTCAGTGGATATGGAAGTACTATATGGTGGTACCCAAGCCCCTATTATTACTTATGGGTTTTGGGTTAGCATCAGGCCGGTTATTAACCTTTTTTTCATAACCGCCTGTTCTGGTTCTCAAATTTAAAAAAAATTTAAAAACCAAGACCATTCTCACATTTTTTTAAAAATTTAAATAAAAAACCATTCTCAAAATTTTTTAATTAAAAAAAAAAAGAACCGAGACCATTCTCACTTACGGGCCTTGTTAGGGGCCTTATGGGCCTTGTAGAGAGGCCTTACGAAAACGATAATGCCGCCCCGGCTTAGAGACAAGGCTCAAGACTACAAAATTCTGCCCTCATAATTGCCTCAAATAATTAGAAAAGCAAACCCATAACAAGGTTTCTAGTTCCTACATTTAATACCTGCAATTATAATATCTATTAAAATATTAATAATGACTATATAATAGGCAGTACCTGCAATTCAATCTCTTGGGGGTCAAAATATTTAAAATTATTATTTTGGAATTATGAATGATTGATTGTTTGTTTGGACTTTTCAATTTCAAAAAGCCTTTTTAAAAAATAATTAATTAATTTTAAAAAACCCTTTTACAGAGTATGTATTGAAATCATGAATTCCAGAGTCTGAAATATTTTCAAGTTTCTGACTCACTCTCCACTTTATATTTTCAGTTGGATATGGAGGTACATTACCCAGTGATTTTTGACATTTTTTGGGGGTATTTAAAAAAATTTAAACCATAAAAATGGGAAAATTTTGGGAAAAAAATAATTTGGTTTTTTCTAGTGGAAAATTCAACTAAGTTTTCCTTTTTTTCTTTTTTTTTTGGTTGAGAAATCTGCCAAATTTCTGATATCACAAAACTTGAATTAAAAACCATGCATGATATCAATCCCAACACTAGTTAGCACTATTAAAGCTCCCCATAATAATAACTATTATATTAATAATAATAGTGATAAGTCTTTTACATACAATTATGTAATGGAATTTTTTATTATTATTATGAACTCAAGTTAAAAACAATTAAAAGTTGATTGGTTTCGTGAGGAAGGCCTTGGAAAAAAAAAATTTCTCACATTTGTAATGACAAATGGTTTTTTCTAGCCCCCTTGGAGATCTTTGCACATATTAAGAAATTCAAATTTGGCTTCACATTATTTAAATATTGTATGCCCATTGTCTTTCCTTCGGCCCTACCCTTGAATGTAAATATGTAAAGAAACCATATTGTCTACAAAAAATCTGAGTAAATTTGTTTTTGTAGGGATGGGTAATTTCCATGGATGGAAAGGCCTCACAATGTGCACAACTTAAAATTAGATACTTAAGATACTAGGTTTCAAGTGGACAAAATCATTCAATCATAGGATGGATAGAATATAGATGAAAAAACTTGCAAAACCTTCCCACCTTATTTTTACTCTTCATTTTGCTTCCAAGATCCTTCACTTTCAAGTTTGCATATTCGACAACTCTTAGATAATGCGATGTTTTGTTTTTGGTCATATTTTGGGTTTAGAGTTTTGAATAAAGGTTGTTTTGTTGTTGTGGTTAGTGGGTCTACTAACATATGTTATGAAAAACCCACTAGATGAAAAAATATCCCAAAAAAAGCAAAGTTATTGGTGGCAAATGAAAAACTTTATTACATGTGGTCACCAAAAAAATAAAAAAAATTTCAAAATTTAAACCATCGGTGCCATTTGCATCTAGCAAACCAATAGGGGTTTTGTTGTTATGAAACATATGGTGAAAATGTATGTTGAAACCATTTGAAGGTCAATAGGTGGAAAATGCAGCATGTACACACATATAATCACATATATCACACTTTAGACAAATGAAAATACTAATGTTTTCTTATTATACATTAGAAGTGTGTTTGTTAGTTTGAATGAAATGTGAATCAATTTGTGAAAATTTGGCCAATACGTTTTTATTGCACCATATTTGCATTTGTTTTTAAAAACATTCACTCGTATATATTTGCTATAGTTGAGATTCAAGTTTTGTGCTACTTTTATTGAATTGTGATGAATTTATTCATCAAATATAATACATCTTGTTTATTTTTTGCATGATAATTATTTTTTATAATGTTAATATTAAAATCTACCAAAAATGATGATTGGATAATATTTGGGAAAATGTTTAATTATAGTTCAAAATTTGTTTTAAATTTTAAGAACTGAACATGAATGAGCTCTATACACATGTACAATATGTAGTATTTTTTTCATGTATTAATATTAAAAGTTGATACTATGTATTATGAACCATTAATAGTTGTTATGTTGAAAAAATAGTGCATGTGTATGTCATACATCATCATTAACCCATAGCCATCATGAATTGAACTATATGAATACTTTGATGAATTTATACGTTTATGCACATTTGTCAATGCATGTTGTCTTCTTGTTTTTATAAGACATAAAATGTGAAACATTTGAAAATTATGGTCAAATACATTTAAATACATGACCATAATCTTCAATTGTTTCAATTTGTACATGTTAACTAATGTTTTTTTAACATTAATAAGACCAAAAACCAATTCTTTTAATGACAATCCTCGGGAATCATGGATGATTCTTGTTCTTACAAGTTGAATTGGAAATTGATTGTCCTTGTTATGATAAATGATTGGGTTTTATCAACTCTTATATCTTTGATGAAAGGTTCAACTATTGTCCATTTTGATTCAATGTTATTGTTGTAATAATGATTGTATTTTTCTTTTGTTAGTGTTCTAATTTAAACATTTTGAAACATTATTCATATTATGGTTTTGTCACACTATGTTGTTGATATTTTAAATATGTCATCATCTCCATTCACAAGACCATCAAATTATCTTTCACATGAAGTGTTGGATAGAAATCATATGTCATGATAACATCAAGATCAACAAAAATTGTTTCAAATATATTTTATGGACATTAGCCTATTGTCTATAATGTTAAGCATTCTAACACTGACAAATAATATTTCATTTATTACAATAAGTAGCAATCGTTCATATGATTGGCATGTAAACCTATTTAATGAATTTAATGAAAAGTTTGGTAAAATAAAGATTATTGAAAATGTATGTTCAATGTTAAATGTGTTATTAAAACATCAACATTGAATGTAATTTTACTTATGGATGCCATAAGCAAAACCTTGGTTTTTGTTATGTTTTTATGATCTTAATAATCCTTGAATTATAATCATTAATGTATAAAAATTACTAGTTCCAATACCCCTTTTCATCAAATATTAATCTTTGTGTTTCATTTAATTGTTTGACTAAATTACAATGTTTAAAATTTTACATAATATGGAATATGAATTTTCATATTTTAAAATTGGTAATTTTTGGTTTGATCCATTAATTATGTGATTGAATCACAAAATCAAATCATAAATCATATTGTTTATTATTGATTATGTTTCCAATAGGAATTATATGATGTGAATCATTTATTTCATTATTTGTGTTGTGATTCATTAGTTGGACATGATGCTTTTGATTTTGAATGAATTGAAGATTTTTTTTTCTATATTTGGTATGACATTTTGTAGTTGAAAAAAAAATTGATCTTATAAATTCCATCATGTTTTTGATAGTGTACATCATACCATGTATCATTAACTCCAAGTTGTAATTTTTTTGTGTTTTTAAATGGTGAATACAATAAAATTTGTTCTTTTAACATAATTTTTATATTTTAAAAAATTATTATAAATTACAAACCGAACAAATTTGGGTTTGCAACATTTTGATGTTTTACTTTTTTGATGTCATAAAAAGAACCAAACTTTGAGAAAGACAATAATTCATAATGACTGGGATGATTAATGTATTTATCTATGATTGATGACCACATTATATTAAAATAAAATAATTATAATTTATTTAATGTAGCTTATGGTTTTAACACAAAAAACACATTTTTAAAAAGGAGAAATAATGATGAATTAAAATGTTTGAGATGAATGGTGTAATGGCAAAAAAAAACACAAAATAAATAACAAGTTGAACAATTGATTATTGAACATTAAGAAAAACATTACTCAATTTTTGAATTATTGTATTTGCATATATTTGATTTACAACACATTTTGTATGATATAATGTAGTTATGATGTTATCAACTTATTTAGTTTTGTCTTATATGATGTGCAATATGTTGTAGCTACATATGAGTTTAAAATGAATTGAATATTTGTATTTGTAAACCAGTAGCATTTATATTAAATGTAATAATTTTTATGTTTATCATAATTTTTAAAAAAAAATTTATGGTTTTGATCATTTTTTTTCAAATTATATATATATATTTTCATACAAGTTTACAGATTCCAAAAATTCAAAAAATGATATGTTTTCATTATCTTTAAAAACATTTCAACAATTGATATATTTGATTTGCTTGTACATGTAGGTATTATTCTCAAAATGGATCGATCCCCTTCATTTCAAGAGGTTATATGATTTTTTTCTTTCTCATTTTTTAAAAAGTGCATTTAATGTCTAATGATAGAAATTTGTCATTTATGAAAGATTCATGTGGCTTTCTTGTATATATATACTTCATGTAATGCATAATTTGTGATCTTGTTATTTGAATATTTGGAAACATTTCAATGACTTTTATTGATTTTGTAAAATAAGTTAGACTTGGACAATTTTTTAATAAATCAAAAATGTTGTTGTAATATATTGCATAATCAAAGTTTTTTCTTTTGTGTGACATTAGGATCAATGATTGGATGGGAATGTCCCACTTGAATTTTAGAATAAAATTTCAACTTCTGTAATAGACATTTCAATGGATGGGTTAAACAAAATTTCATCTTATAACATTTATAACATTTTTCAAGTTTTTTGGTACACATTGAATATGATTTATTTATTTAATAATTATATTTGTATGGGAAAAAATGTTGAACAAGGGAACAACATATTCCAATGTTGAATTTTAATTATTTTTAAAAATGTCCATAAGTGCATAATCAAAATTTTCACTCCAATAAAAACATGCATTTGGTTTTGAGAATTGAATTTAAAAGATTGTTGCATGGTTGATTTCAAAAACAGATGGAAATGAATTCAAATTTATGATAACTTTGGAGTCATTTATTTGAAAAACATGCAAAACCCTAAGCACACCATTAAAATACTTAATTGATTAAAAAATGTTGAAAGTTGGGATAGATTGAAAATTCATTCCACATCGAGACATTATGCATTTTAAAATCTTATTTCAAATGTAAATTAGGCTCTTTGAATACTCATATATTCAAAAAATTATAGTGAAATCTCTTCACAAACCTCCCATAATAACAATTTGTGTGATTTCATATATTGCTATTCGTTTGTGATTATAACTTAATGCAAATTAAACAAAATACTTGGATTTAATTGTCAAATGTGATGTTCTTGGGTTTTTTTTGCATTCAATAATAAATATTGACTTGATTATGCCATATTATTTTGCCTCATTTGAAGAGATGATAATTCATTATTTAATAAATAATATATGGAATCAAAAAAACATTTGCTTATTTCATATTTATTTGTTTGAACTTCATGTGCACAATTACTTTGAACCATTCACCTTCAATGGTCAACAACACGTGTTCATCATTGGTTGCAATGGAACCATGAAGAAAGCTTGAATTTTGAACTTTTGATTTTCAACAACAAGCATTATAATGAACATTGCCCATTGAAAGGATGACGACATCCACTAAATGACAATTTCTAATTTAAAGAAAATAGAAGTGCAACAAGGTTTGCTATGGACAACATACCTACAAAAAGAAAGGTTAAATATTTAAAAATAAGTTTGACATTAATAAAAAACAGAAAAGAATAAATATAATGAAATTGAGGGGAAAATGAAGATGAGCGAAAAAAATAGATTAAGAAAAAAATAATAAACGACCAAAGAAACCAACACACATTTACAAGTCAAAACACATTCAAAGGAATCACAAAACGTGTTGGATGTCAAAAACTATCATTAAAGAATAGAGGTTTTCTTTTGCTGTTTGAAACCATAGTAATCATTACACATGACTCCTTTTTAACACATATAAATGTCGAAAAACTAAAATTAAAAATCCATTTGATCTAATTTTGGGTTTTGGTTTAGTTAAATATTTTTGAAAATAAAAAAAATTGTCATTTAAAAAGGATTTTTTACAAAGTACTTTCAAAGGACTCATATAACAAATGTAAGTTGACAATAACCTATTAGACACATTAAAAAAACATTCACAATTTCACAAATGTAGAATTCTAAAACTTTGAAAATTCAAAATTTCAAAAATGTTTTACCACATATAAATGGGGTATAATGTATATGATGTATTAAACAAAGTTGTAGTTTATAATACATTAAATTGAAATTTTAAAATGAACAATTTTTGGTATGATCTAAAATTATCATCAATTTTCAAGATGAAACATAGAATTTGCAAGGAATATGTACACTTTTACAAACTCATAATTATTAAGAAATGATTAAAAAAAAATTATTGAAGAAATTATAATCATTTTTCATAATAAGTTGAAAAAAAACCGTTCAAAAAATCATTTGTCTAGAAAAGTCATTTTGGGGAAAAAGGACATGTGATCATAATATGAATAACACTTGTGGTTATTTTGAAATGCATTTTGATCCATGCACAAAATTACACACAACATTTAACAAAAATAAATAAAAGGCATAAAGATAATGTGTAATAATTTTATAAAAAAAAACAACAAATAATTCAAATAAATAAAATAAATAATTTGAACATGTATTTCATTAATCATTAGCTCTAAGAGGCCTTATTAAAAAAAAAGGTGAAGGTGTTGGTGTTTGAACTTCAAGGACAAAGAAACAACAAAAAAGAAACAACAAGAGGACAAATTCATTGAAAGAAAAAATAAAAGCATTAGACCATCATTGTTTTTAAACCCTATATGTTCCTCATTTCTTGTCTGTTTTGAACAATTAAAAAACTTATGGGTGTGTTGTTTAAAGATTTACAAAACCTCCTTTAAATGCAAAAGCAATGGAACAATGCACAAAGTTTTAGGCTCCAAAAACAAGTTATTTTTATGTGCCTAAATTGAACACTAACCCCTTCAATTCCAAAAGGCATATCATATTCATTCCTTGACCAATTTGAACATTTTTTGTAATTTTGGAAGTGTCGTGTGAAGGGCTAGAATATTTTAAAAAATTCTATACATAATATAACGATTTATAAAGATTTATAAGTCTTCATCTTTAAGTGTCGGTGATTGGCTTGTCTATCCTAATATGCTTAAATCCTGACTTTGTTTCAAATAACACAATCTTGATATTTTATCACATATCCTTTGCCCAAAGATTGAGATTATTTTCTTTTAAATTTATTTTTAAAAATTAAAATGCAAAAAAAAACTTTGTGATTGCTATTAAATATATATTGATGTTATACGCCACCACCTAGAAACAACCAATCTTTGATCAACCCAGGCTCAACCCTCTCTTGCATCTATACCTAAATTTTCACTCAATAATCTTAAATTCTCTCACCTAATAACCCTTATCTCCTCACCCTCCACTTTCTTCACCAAACCACCCAAACAAAGTTCAAAAAAGAGAAAACTTACACACATAGATAGACTTGCAAACCTTATTCAAAAAGGAGTTTCTCACAAAAGTCTCACACCCAAAGGCTGAGAGTTCAAAAATGAGGCTAAGAGGTTCTCATTTTCATGGCAATAAATTCAAAGGTTAGTAGTCCCCATGCATAAAAACTGAGATTGGGAGGGAGCTCTGGCAAGTCAGTTCTTCCCACCTTAATTATTATTATACTGACTCAAATGCCAAACTACATCCTAGTACCAACCTAATTAATTAATGGGGCATTATCAAAGTGTGGCTTTCTCTGACACCCAATTTACATGCAAAAAGCTTGTCATTTTTAGGGCTTACCCAATTGGAAGTGTTTTGTTGTTGTTGTGCACAATGAATGCATTCCTCTCAACTGAACGGGGAATAAATAAATGTCATCAAGCTTCTAATATCACCCTTTCCAATAGAGTTTTCAGTAAAAGTCAGGAGGAAAACACAGCACTAGAACCCTGAGTTTAGTAATGTCAGGAGGAAAACACAGCACTAGAACCCTGAGTTTTGGTCCAAAACCGGATGAGATTCAAAAAACAATACTTGCAAAAAAAAAGGTACATTATTAACCTTCAGCTTTTGGCAGGGGAGAAACTCAGAAATGCACCCCATTTTTTTCTGTGGTAAACTGAGTTTCATCCTGTTTTAAACCCACCCCCCCTCTTTCGTTTTTTTCCTGAGCGCTTCCACTGCTGCTGCTCTGCTTGCTTATGTTTTCATTGCTCTTACCTGTACAACTACTATAATTACCTCGAACCTTGTGCATTAAATGCTGAGATTCGCCATTTCATACCCAGATTTAATAATACTTCCTTACTTTGCGGACCTCACTCAAAGAGGGGATAGATAGGGGGGGTGAAAGGAGGCCCAAAGACAGGGTGAAGACAGGGCGACTTTAAGGAAAACTCTACTAATGTTAGGTTGAAAGCACTTCAATTTGGGGGAAAAGAGGTTCTTAATAATTTACTTCATTAAAATACCGAAGAATACCGAAGAATTTGTCTCAAGTATTTTTTCCTATTTAAAAATTGTCTTCCACTTGATTTGGAGTGATTTAAATATTTATTCAATTTTTTAAAAATATATAAAAAACTTGATATTGAAAATTTGGCAATGTCTTCACCAGTGTTGGGCAGGTACTTGGATCGATGGGTAGGAATCGACCGCTCTAAATCCGGGTACTCGAAATTTACCCGAAACCGGCCGCAAGATCGGAACCACTGGAACTCGAACCAGATGAAGGGGTTTTACGGATGTAAAACCAGCCCGGAATCATCTCTCAGTTTCTCGCATTTTCTATAACCGGAATTGGGTCCAGTTTCAACTCAACATGTCTTAAGAACTGGAACCGGACAAATTAAATTTTAAAAAAAAAAAGCCGGTTTGAGTTTTAGGGCATCCCATTTGTGAAAAAACAAAGGAACCGAAACCCGAACAGGAGGTTCTTCGTAAAACCTATGAACCACCCAACACTAGTCTTCACGGCCCCGAATCCTAAAACCCTAAACCCTAAACCCTTTGAGAGTTGAGAGAAGCCTGACTCCTCTACTACTTACAATTACCATTGAATGCTTTGTTCATTAAAATTTCAAAATCATAGCTTCCTTGGCACTCTAGTAATTACTAATAAATAAATAAATATGTAAATAAATAAATAATGATTAATAATGATTATTTTTATTTTTATTATTTTTTGTATTTTCTTTTGTGTTTCTGACACATCTCTCTTCAACACATCCAATGGGAGTTTTAATGAAAGTTGGCAAAAATAGTTGCCAGATGAAGAATCTAAAATTCTCCATTTAATAGGATTTGAAAACCCAGCCTTTGCAGTACTACCTAAATAATAATAATAATTATTATTATTAAAAAGGGGTGATTTTTTAGCCGTTTGGCTTACAATAAAAGCCCCACTACAATTCAAGTGTGGCTTTTGTGCATGCAACAAGCATGTAATTAAGAAGAACTATAGTTAATGTAATGCTTGCTTATATATTCATCAATCATGTGCCAACTCTTAATCTCTATCATGCCCCTCCTATTATTTAAGTTTTTTTTTAAAGGGTACTTTTAAAAATATTAGATATATATATATATATATATATAATTAATAATTGTAGTGAGAACATTTTGAAAAAATATTTAAAAAAAAAGATTTAGCTTAGGCACAAAGCAAGCAATAATTAGTTTAGGATCTCAATCTAATTTAAGGTTCTGTTTCCATATGAAATGTTTCCCAACATTCTTTTCATTATGACCTATATAGATTTCCAGTACAGTTGCACCTCTCTAATGGAAAATGCTTATCCTTACAGCAAGAAACAAGGCTCCATATCAATGACTTTCCATTAGGTTGCTCTGATTGATTGCAGCAGCCGAATGATAAGAATGTTGGGAGCACTTCATATGTAGAAGAAGTTGTTGTTGGGGTATAATTTGTGAGATCATGATGGCCTAATGAAAAAGAGACCCTAAGATTCACATTTTCATTTTTGAAATTTTTTTCTAGGTCTACTAGCTTGAAACTTGATGGCCCATGTAAAAAAAACCCTTAAACCCTAAACCCATTAAACACTATTTAAACATGGTGTGGTACATGACATTTGGGGCTACAAATGTACATGCACAAGTCCATCAATCCCTCCATCCACCATCTTATACTATGGAGTTTAGCTTGCAAAACTAGACACCCAACTTTGCTCCACTTATTGTTGTGTCATATATTGCATACCAAATGTTGAGTTGCCAAACTAGGGTTTGAAAGAACACCTATTCCTTATGTGTGTGTGTGTGTGTATGGAGATGATAAAAGGATTAGGACATAGGATCTCCCACTTCAAATTCAAGTGGTCATTTGTGCCACATTGATGGTCATATGTGTGGATTGTTGTATAATGATTTTTCATCATTTGTTAAAGAATTCAAAGAACCAAATATTGATAAATAATATTTTCCCATATTGTTTGTGATTATGACTATTGGAATTAAATTCTATTTGATACAAATTTAATTTCAAGTAGTTGGGATATCCATAGTTTTCACATGTGTGGGGGATATGAAGAAACATTTCAAAGTGGAATCATGTGGATGCAATTGGATCATTTTAGGTGGGCATGAATTAGTGAGTTTTAAAACTCCTCTATAAAAGCACTTGGTGCCCAAAAATGTAGTTTTACATATGAAGAGTTTCACTCGCATGACTTCACAATATTTACTAGAGGAGACTTTTCATTTAAACATCATAACTTTGAGAAAACATAAAATTTTGTTGAAAATTTATTCTTAATTGAAAGGCAATAAAAATTTTGTTCGGAAGCCTTATGTTGAAAATTCATTTGAGGTATCCTTCAAAATGTTAGATGAAATGAAATAAAATACGCATTCAAAATAATACCGAAAAAATATTTTAAAAATGCATTTTTGTGCCCATGATGTGTTTTCACTCATTGCCAAGTTTTTGGACAAATCTTTCCCTACCATGTTGAAAATTTTGGGAAAATGGGAAATGGAAGGGTCAAGCTTCAAACCATAATCTTTTGCTTTTATGGAAGTCGCATAAAGACAAAACAAATCCTCTCTTAATTATTCGTTAAAAGTTATTTATAATTATCAAGGACTTATGTGTCCTATCTTAGGTGCTAACTATATGGTTGTGTGTGTGACATTAAATTTATGATGGGTTAAATATGTGCATATTAGAAATTTATTTATATGAAAAAAAGAGTTTCCTCACCTAATACCCCCCAAAATGCCTTGTTAACATTTTGACAATATCTTGTATTAGGTGAAAAAATGCAAAAATATTTGCAAGTGTCACCAAGGTGGCTAGAATTTACATTATATTTTCATGCAATTTGCAACCAAAATTAGAATATGTTCCATGTGTTCATGAACATTATCAATTCCATCTTTATTCATGTATTAGAAATAAAATCCTTATTTTTAAAGTTCAAACAAAAAACACACATTTCTTATTGACAACTTAGAAAATCATTTAATATAACATGAAAAATATGATTATGTATTTACCTTTTCTTTTATTCAATATAACCCATGAACATGTAATTGATTATTTAGGATTTTCATTCCATTTTCAAATATTTAAAACATTAACGAAGATATGAAAATGGTTTACAAAACTTATTTTCCATTCCAAGAATGTTTTGTTTCAAGCTTTAGACTTTGTTGTTGCAATGTAGATTTAATGTGCCATTTTTTCTTTCTACTAGTGGGTGTTGTGCTATTGACCTAAGAATATTAAACCTCCTATGAAGGCATCCATCTCAATACTATTCCAATTGAAATGGACTTAATTTCAAAGTTTTGATGAAACTAAATTGTGAAAAAAACATTTTTATTCTAAATTCATTTCCAAAGACAAAAACCATCACATGTAATTCAAAAACTTTTGATCCAATGATCCAAATTACATGACCCCTACATGAATTTGATTATTGCATTTTGATGTTTAATGTTTTTTTTGGAAATTTGATGTTGTAAATTTTTATTCGTGTTGAATGTTATTGCAAGCCATTATCTTGTTCATCCTTGTTTTTTGAAACAAAATTAATACGATCCTTTTGTGCCCATTCCTTTTGAAACAAAACATGCATCCTTCAAAGTTTGGGAATGTTAACGTAATTACAATTTATTTGTCGCACAAACCTTTAGTTCCAAAGCGTAATAATGTTTGGAAATGATTGAAAATTATAACATAATAAAGTTTTTTTTTGTAAAATATCTTAGACATTGAACAAAATTGTTCATTAGAGGTTTAAAACAAATGAACATTAAATTGTTTAATTAATTTGCATTGGGTGTCATATTCAAAAATAAACTATTTTTTGCACCTACACAATTGCTAGAAAGGAGTTTGATTCTAAATATAATCCTTAATGCAAATTTTGATATAAGCAATCAAAAGAATCAAAAGATAATTGCCAACATAATTGCATTAAATGCAAATCATAGCAAAATTTAACAATTTCACGTTAAATTTTGTTGTTTGATCAAATTTTTTTGGGACTTTATGGATAACAATAAAAAAGAGGTGACAAAATAAAATGGATATTTAAAATAAATAAATAAATTTGGACTAGATAGAACTTTAAAAAACCCCTAATATTTGGAATTCTCCAATAAAGGTGGGTAAAATGATTCACACTTACAAGTAATAAAGGAAATCATGGGGGTTAAAAATGGGTTGTCCAATTGTTTTTATAAGTTCAAAAAAATTCTATCAATCCCATAATGTGCACATAAGATTAATATTTATTCTATTTATTCTATTCTAATTTTTAAAAATTAATCAAAATACAAGTTGAAACAACACAAGACTTTAGCGTTTATTATTTAATTCTTTAGTGTGAATTGGGGGTGGGTTTGGGGGGAGGTTTTTTTTTTTCCGAGTGAGTGTCGAGCGATGACCCCCCCTCGGTTTGGTTGGTTAGAATCCTTGATTGTGATTCCAAAATACCCGAAACCAAATCAAAATAAAAAAAATTTGGATCCAAACATGAAACGGGAACCCATACCCAGTTCCATAACCAGAATTAGAACGTGAATTTCTGGAAAAACAAAAAATTGCGAAAATAAATAAATAAAATGGTCTAGAACCAGGGGTTAACCCTAATGTCCAAAACCCTAATAGGTAGGTAAAGTTTAAAGTTTAGGGTTTAGGGTTTTACATTGGATTTTGCTTCTAGTGAAGGGGCTAGGCCTCCCCCCTTCTTCTTTTTTTTTCTTGTGGGTCAATTTGCTCGCAAGCAACCAAAAAAAAAAAACAACACACTCGGTTCGGTCCCCTTTGCAATTTGTAACACCGACAACAACAACAATTATATTTTTTTAATTTTTAAGTGGCCACCAACACTCGCATACACCCGTATTATTATTATTATTATTATTTATTTTCCGTGGAAATTTCAACATTTTTTCAAAATGATTTTAATATGTGTCTGTTGAAGGTGCCAATGTATTTATGGCAAATCAGGAGTTCATTGGCAATAGGAGATTGCAATTCCATAGGATTTAGCCAATTTTGTTTTTTGGGAAATCACATTATTTATGGGCGACAAGTCCTTTTTTTTTCTTTTTTTGGGGGGGGGGGGCGTTTTTTAGCCAAAAAATATATGAGAGAATAAAAGACAAATAAAAAATAAAAAAAAGATTAGTGGGTTTGTTGTCGGTATTAAAAATTAAAAAGGGGACCGAACCGAGTGTGTTGTTTTTTTTTTTTGGTTGCTTGCGAGCAAATTGACCCACAAGAA
>Ga0116231_10008006_pt1 | contig 18843 bp, 14 predicted proteins | sample S1TSphgellanicum_2_FD_89695 | JGI IMG/M metagenome (GOLD analysis project Ga0116231, IMG submission 89695) | Host-associated microbial communities from peat moss isolated from Minnesota, USA - S1T2_Fd - Sphagnum magellanicum MG | ecosystem: Host-associated > Plants > Peat moss > Unclassified...
CACCCCAAGCTCCAGCACCAGTGTCCAGAGCTTTCATTAAACTGGTGCCTCCACTGAGATTCCAGTTGCATAATTATTAGTTCCCCTGGTACTGATTAGTGGTACCAGCCTACTTAAGATCAACCAACATATTTAGAGCCAACATTGTGTCAGACCGAGGACAACAGGACATGAGATGTGGAAGAAATAATTGTTCCAATTTCAATCCACCAACAACAAAGCATTGGCTGGATCTATTTCATTCAAGTACAATCATAGCCAATCAACAATGCATGGAGACCTGTCGTCTTCACGAGTGTAAAATCATAGATTTACAAGGAAACTTTCTCAGAATTTCTTTGAAATCTGGGCTTCCATTGAAGCAAACATGAACCTAGATAGCTCATGAATGAATGTTTCACAGATGGTAAACTTACAAACTGATCATCTGTCATATGGTTCAGATGATGCATAACTAGCAGTGGAGAAAGGGTTCTCCAAAACTTCAAATAGGCTCATTTGAGCAGTCAAGCAACAATCACTGAAGGGACTCTGCTAGCATGGCTCAAGAGCAGTCTTGCAATACTAACCCCCTCTGTCAATGCCATACCAGAAAATTCCAAAATGAATCTCAAAAAGTGCATAAGAGCAGTCTGATCTCTGGATCAACATGATCACTGCTCTATAAGAGTCCCCCCATAAGTACAAATCATATCAACTCACATGAGAATGCGGAGCAGACCAAGGCCAACAGCAGTAACTGAAACAATGGTACCTGCAGCAAAAGACATTTCACAGTCACATGGTTAGGATAGTACTTCATCAGTTCTCCACAGATCATGGTACGTTTCTGCCCTTAACCTCAGATGTTGGTCAAGGAAGAAAAAACACTATTTCATTCATTGGGCCAGAGGGCTTCACCTATGCAATACTTGATGACATCATACTTGGCTGCCTCAAGCTGGGTTTTCAATGTGTGAATTTCCTGAAATGTCCAACCGTGATATTTGTCACATTCCTTATGCTTTACTTAAGGCCACATAATGGATTATATTTTAGCACCATCAGGCTTGAACTGAAACTCATAACTCTTAAAGGTTAACAACGCTGGTACTCTCAAACTTACTACATACTCAATACAAGGTGCTGAACCTGCTGCACTATGGGAAACAAAGATACTGCAGCACAAGAATGACAGACTTACCCTGTCCAGCTTGTTGGTGAGGTTTGATGTCTCTGAACTTTGAGTTGCTAACTCCTCCCTGATGCGACTGCAGAAAATGGAATGGACAGGTTCACTCATCAGCCTGGAAATGAGCAAGATAACCACACCAACGTCTGGCAACCAAGTCTCATACATGGAGGAGGATAGAACAGAATAAAGTTCAAGTTCTGTGATGATGAATAATTCCAAAACTTGAACCTGGCTTCCTCATGATCAACCCTGACTGCTGTTAAGGGTCCTAACATCTAAAAGTCCTGTTATCTCCAAGTTGAAACTGTCTGCAAATGTAGCCATAGTGTGGCCATTGGTCAGGTGATTGACAAACAGCATCGGGCTATTTCAGCAATTTTGAAACCTTGAAATGCTCATTGCTGACAACTGATACCCTTGTTCCCATCAGCAGATATCTCATGACACGCTCACAATGCACACTATCTGCCAAGAGTCACAGAGGACATGGATAGCTTACCCCCTTTCCAAATTCAAGTCCAAACGTTGGCCTGAAGTTACTTTGTCAATCTCATATCTGCATACATAGAATGGATATATACTTCATCAAACCCCAAGAGTGAAGCCCAACAATAAAGCAATAATAAGAAGCACAATGTACACAGTCAGACACAGGCACCTCCACACATTAAAAGACTGATGATGGGAACAGACCTAAGTTCACTGCGCATTTTGTCAATATCAGTTCGGAGCCTTTCTGTTTCCCGCTGCAAGGTGGCAAAATGATGTTCCTGCATAATAATACCCCAGCACAAGGCACTAAATTGTTGGCATACTCTTTCAACAATCACTAACACATACTCCTCATCAGTTGTTTTGACAGTTTAGGACAAAGTTATTCCACAGGGTACTTAAAAAAGTGGGGTTGAGCACATCCATCAACTTTGCCATGAACTTGGGACATTGAACAAAGATGATGCTAAGTCCTGAGCTGTCAATCAGAAGAGTTGAGAGTGCCATTCATACAGATGCCATGGACAACAGTACCTGGGAACTTTGCACTTCTCCTTTGAACTTGGAGAGAGCAGCTTCTGCCATCATCTCGCTCTATTTCAACCATAGCACCAAGACAAAGCTCAGCATCTAACCTAACTTTGGGTTAAAGACAGCCAGACAAGAAGAGTCTCCACAGGAAGTCAAGAAGCAAAAATCTAGAAACCTGAGAGAGATCCTGCTCATTTAGGGTTAGATCATACAGTCTGAAGATCTGTGAGAGATATTGATCACAGCTAGCACATCAAAGGTTTGCAGCATACATACTCTTTGCATTTCTGTCTTGGAGGTGAAAGACTGAGCCACATTCTCCAAGCTGTCATTTAAAACCTCAGTGATAACTGCTGTAATGGCTTCTGCCTGCTTTGCACTCAATCCCTGAGATTCTAGCCTTCGAACCTGTAATTCCAAAAAATCCTTCTGAGAGTCATCATCTTTGCTCTAGTTGCATAAATGTGCCACTTTCTTTAGATACAAATCAAGAAAGATATTTGTCAGCGTTTTGGCATGAGCACAAATGTGTCCCATGGAATTCCAAGTCCAAGCTTTCTTCTAAAGCACATTCCAAATATGGCTAAAAGAAGGGAGCAGCAAAAGCAAAGTGACAATCAAGCAACAAAGGAGCAAATATGGCTACAAAAGTACCAGTGCAAGGGTGTCGACAAGGAAGGCTCTATGGCCATTAGCGGTGGCAACGAGCTGCGAGATATTCCGCATGTAGTATCCCCTCACGGTCGCATAATTCCAAGCCTTGGATGGCGGCGTCGTCAATCCACAAGAGTACGACGACTCCGACGATAACGATGACGACCGCCGGTCTTGTAAGCACAGCCACTCTTGGGGCAAAACAACAGATGACGACAAAGACACCGGAAGAAGAAGCCGTTGTTGTCTACTACCTTCGGCCACGATCAAATCCGAAGAAGAAGAAGAGGCACTACTCGCTACTACAGGCCGTGAAATGGACAAAGCCGACTGCGACGCCTGCAACTGCTGCGCTCCCTGATGCTGCACAGCTCTTCGCATGGCAGCTGCCATATCTATCTATCTATCTATCCCTTCCCTTCCCTTCCCTTCCCTTCCCTCCCTTAGACCAATTCCCACCGGAAAACACAAAATCCCTGGCGCGAACAAGCAAGAAAGAGAAGCCACAACCGCAGTGACCTGATAAGCCTTACGAAAACAAGAGAAGCGTTGCGTTCACCAAACATGATTATTGCGGTAAGCACAAGAAGTGACCATTTCCGATAGATAGCTTGGTTGCGTGCGTGCGTGCGTGCAGTGCGTGCTTTGCTCCACCCCAAAAGAAAAACACGCTCCTCGACGTCACAATGAAAGCACCACGCTCCTCTAAACAAAGCCAACGCGCAAAATTATTACTGGCGCCCACAAAAGACGGTACAAATAAGTGAAAGCGAAGATCTGGGCTTCCCGAAGCAATTTTTGCGAGAGAATTGCAAGCAACAAACACTCAATTCCTGCTTCCGGAAACGGAGACGACGCGAGCTTTCCGCAAGCCGACTTTTGCGACGCTGCTAACAATAATACGTTTTCCGGAAACCCGGCCCACTTATCACCGAGGTAGGAAGGTATTAAATATTTCGGTAGGTATAAGGTAGATAGGTAGGTAGGAAAGTAGGCATGTAAGTGAATGTGTATGTATGTATGTATGTATGTATGCATGCATGCATGTATCAGAGGGTACATCGTATTGTACAGAGGAACCCGGTAATTTGTTGGGTGGGTATATGTAACAAGGAACTGAGAAACTGGCCCACTTAGAATGAAAATGGTAGGTATTAGGCAATTCGGTAGGTAGGTGAGTAAGTATGTATGTATGCATGTATGTATGCATGTATGTATGCATGTAGATAGGTAGGTAGGGGAATAGGTACCTACTAACAAGGGGGCAACTGGAGGATAAATAGGTCGTATCGAAGAACCCACCCGGCAGTCCGTCGGGTGGGTGTAACAACGGGGCTGCTGCCGGCCGGTAGGTCGTTGTCGTTATAATTTTACCGAGGAACCCGGACAGTCCGTCGGGTGCGTAATTAGTAAATTACGTTGGGTACTTATCTAGAATGGTAAAAAAAGTTATTTCATTTATTACCCCGTTCGGTGGAGCTAGAAAAGTTAGCTTAGCGACGTCCCTAACTTGGGACCTCAATTTTTGGAAGCACGCAGGGCGGGGGGGGAGGGGGGTGGTGAAATTCAGATGCCGAACCAAAAAGGTCTTGGATTAACTCAAGTGTGAATGCACCATAATAACAAACAAATATTAACTCAGGTGTGAATGCACCATAATAACAAACAAATATTAACTCAAGTGTGAATGCACCATAATAACAAACAAATATTAACTCAAGTGTGAATGCACCATAAATTAGTGTAAAGGTTGTAAATTTTAGACTTTAGTGTGGCTTTGAGCAAAGGCCATTTTGTCTTTAGCAAAACCATTTAACATATGACCTTTTTTTTTATTTACTTCTTAGCATTTTTTTTTAACAATTTCCATAACTAAATTCATTCCGTGCAAAACCAAACTTTAACATCCACAAGAAAACTTATGAAACAAGAATAAGTAAAGTAATATAGTTTGGGAAATGTATGCATAAAGGGTGTAAAACAAGATTGGATGGCTTGAAATGTGAAAGAGTTATGGAGATGAGTGGAAGAGGTGCAAAAAGAGTTTAACCTTGAGATGATGTAAAATTGAGTCGGGAACTTGAAATATGCATAACAACATATAATGATTTTTAAGAAGGCAAGTTTTTTTTTAAAAACAACTTGTGATTAAATTGCCATTATGATCTATTCAAGTGGTGGGATTTAAATGGCCTCTTCAACTTATATTGTCCATTTTTCCATGAGAAATAATTAATATTTTATGTTGGATGCAGTACTTAAAAACCTAAACTTCTTCTCAAAACTTCATTTTTAAATGTTCTAAATCTAATTTCAATTGTGTCAAAATATTAGTTCTATTGTCTAGTCCTTATGTCAATTTCCTGAAAAGGGTGTTGAAAAGAACCTAAACCCCTCGATTTTAACAATCAAAACCAAAAACAACACAACTAGTACACACATTACCTTAAGATTGTTATTGTGCTTTAACATTTTATTTTATTACTTGTGCATTTGAATATTCTTAAAATTTAATTTAATTATCATACACCCAAATTATTGATGAATTTAAAACCAATTTGTGGGAAGGTTTTTTAATTGGGAATCAAGTGTAGGGTATTGCAAACCATACTCCTTGATCAACTCATTTTTATTTTTATTTATTTTTGTTTAAATTAATAATGCTAAACCTAAACTACCTAACCCTAAAAAAATGAAAACTATTATATAGTCAAGAAGAACCATCATGTTTATGAAAAACAACTAGAACCTTGTCCAAAGGTTTCCACATATTTCAAAACTTGTCTAAGACCTTTACCCAAAGGTGCCATTTATCATTTAAAAATGTATAATCATGATCATGAGTTCTTTTTTATGAAAAAATAACTAATTGACACTAATTAAAACCCCGACACATTATAAAATCATGGTCAATTTTGTACACAACATAAAAAACATACAAACTTTGGTTGCAACAACAATTAGAAAGACCCCATTGGGGTTGTTAAGAAAAAAAAACCCCCAAGTACAAAGTGATGAAAAATGGAAAACAAAACCTAAGGCTAAAAAAGGGGAAGACAAACAAAGCCAATGGGATCTAATTAAAAAGCATGGTTTAAATTGAGGCTTGGAGATTAGTAGGAACATCTTAATGTAATGCTTAAGGAGCAATTTGCTTTTTAAGGTGTTGAATCCCATTAGCCTTTGTGAAGTCCAAGCCTTTGAGGTTGGGGGCATGCTTGTAGGTTGTTGGTGGTGTTTTTGTGTTTATAGTTTGGAAATGGCGTCTTAACCTAATTTCTACCCTTGTGGGAATCAATTGTTGGCATTGAGCCTATGGAGTTTGATAATGAGACAAGCTTTTGGCATGGCTTTTCTATTATCTTTGCATTCAACTTTGTGAAGAGGTTTTCTCTAGCTCTTTGTAATGAGAGCTCCCCCACTCACATCTATGTCATTTGGTTTGCTCAATTTAGGTTTTAGAGCAGCTCCATCCATGCATGATATTTGGGCCTCCAACAATAAATTTCACATCCACCAAAAAAAAATTTGGTGAAAATTCACTAAATTTTGGTCAATTTGGTGTAAATTTGGTGAAATTTTTGGTGGCTAGGATCATCCAAAAAGCACTTTAGCCAAAATTGGCTACATTCTATACATGAAACTAGAAAAAGAAATCCAAATCCTTCTATATTCTTCTCTATCTACTAAAACTTATCATAATGCTTTGGGGATTTCAAATTTTTTTTCCTTTTTCAAAATTTGGCAAATTTGGGTTATTTCTTTCCATGAAAAATCACTTGCAGAAGTTGAAATTATATTTTCTAGGTCAAATTTTGGTGAAAATTCACCAATAAAAAAAAACACTAATCCTGTACACAAAATACCTGCCCATTATGTTGGGAAAGGCACCAAGCAAGCCTATTAGGCCGAGCTAGGCATTGCACCCAACATAATAATGGGCCCTTGTGATCATAAACCATTCCATGACATTAAGGTTTTGGGTGGTAGATTCAACATTTTATTTTATTTTTGAAAATTTCATCTACAATGTTCAAAGATTTTGGTCACCATACAATAGTTTATGATCATCACCCAAAGATTAAATTTATATTAATTTTAGTATATATCTTTTGATGTCTCCCTCCATCTTAATGTACAATAACTAAGGGAAGTGTCCTAGAGTAGAGACCACATACCACAACACCGTTCAACCTATTAACTAGGTTGCACATATGGGGGTTGGCTTGACCTTCAAAACATGAAATTTATCAAACCCTAACCTTGTGATTGCATGTCCTAACATCTTGCCCTATCTCTATGCATGTTTTATACACCTTGAATGATGTCACCATGTCATCATGTTCACATCTCATACACAACTAGATATTATGATATAAGATATTGTCATGTGCCCCCCCCATTGAGTTTCATCCTATGGCTTTCATGCATCATCATGTATGTACACATGTATTTTTTTGGGTCGATATGAGTTACTTGTACAATTATTGGCACAAAGGGAAAGGTTGGGAAGGGAAGGGAAGTGAAACCAATTGGTGTGAAAATACGTGCATTTCGATACCCCCCACTTGTGAAAGTTTTATCAAAGGTGTCATGACTTTTAGGCTTTGGGCTAGTGCCCAAAATGGGACAAGACAAAGGAAAAAGGCATGGCATGAACCAAAGACAATGAAACACAATTTCAAACAAATGAAAGAGGACTATGGAATGGAACCACTCACAAAATAGCCTCCAATAGGGAGTTCACTCTTTTGGGCAAGTCCCAAATCTTCAAACTATCAAATGAAAAGGCTGAAATGAAACCAATGCTGGGTGAATATCTAGATACCTGGTTGGGTTGGTTAAGAACATTGTTCTGATTTCGATTAGTAAGAATCGGCTTTTTGCAAACCTTAAAGGGTATCTGAATTTTTTTGTGATAATCTTGAAGGGTGTTAAAACATATGGGCACCAGTTTTCAGGATTTTCAATGTGTTTAGGGTTTAGAGTAAACTAGCTGGTGATCAAGCACTTAAATGCTCAGGGCAGATCAGATCCAAGGGGAGGGCTCTATTGTTTCTGGTTTCCAAACAAAACTTGAACCCCTCCTCTTGACGCATCGGACACACTAACAATTGTTGAAAACAGGTTAGAAATGAGAAAGTTATGGCCTTACAAAGTAAAAGGGGTCAAAACAAAACAAAATACAAACCAACAAACATTACAAAGGCCGGTTCCTGAACACCCAAAAATTTCTTTTTATGTTGTTCTGTTGTTACTACAATTCCAGATGATTTGAAGAACTTCAGGTGACACTCCTATAGCACTTTAAATCTTTTTAAATGAATAAAAAATTAAAAAGTTATGAGGTTTGAAAGTAGGAGGTGTCCAAAGAGAAGAAAAAAGAAAAAATTCACTTCTTCCTTTAATTTTTTGCATTTGTTTCATGTTTTGCAAGTAATTTTGACTCTGAGTTTTCTTTATTTTTAATTAAAATTTCGCATTAAATTAAATAATTTAAAATATTGGATTTGTTAATTTCCAAAGTCGGCTTGTGAGAACTGTTGCTGAAAACTGGGTCTAATAATTTTGATGAGAACCCAGCAGGACTGAAAACTAGTGGGAATTTCTTTTCTCAAAAATCTGAAACCCTTAAAGGTTATCAATTTATTTATTTTTAAATGAGAACCTTGAAGGTTATCAAAATCTTTTTCTTTTTATTTTAATGAGAACCTTAAAGGTTCTTTAAAATGATTGTGACAAATGGAACCCACGATTTTCAAAAAAAATAAAATTGAGAACTGCCCAACACTGGTATATATGCCCCACTTACCCATTTGAGGATGAAATTTCCAAAAAACCAGTTTTGGTATATATAATCATGTTTAAAAAAATGTTCAATGTCCTAAACCCTAAACCCTAAACCTAAACCCACATGTGTCTGCATGGTTCTTTCCCGGTTCTTTCATGAAAAACTGCTGGTTCTATTAAGTTTCTAAAATAACCAGAACCGGCAGTTCTCTAGTTCTGATCTTTTATTATAAAACTTCTAAGGAACTGGAGGTGTGAGTTCATTAAGCAAATCAAATAACCACACAACACTGATGTTCACCTTCATTCAGTAAGGCCCTTTATAATCTAGGGCATCTCCAAGAGCGGCCTTGAGATGGGCTCCAGCCTCACACAGGCGCCTTCTTCTAGGAATGCCCTTGATGTCAGGCCTCACCCAACACCTAGGAGCTCAATTTAGGAGTCCTCCACATTAAAATCGGATGAAGAAAAATCAACATTTGCCGGTTTGACTCAGGAAAATAGTTTTTCTCCTGCGTGTTTGCTGAGTTTGCTGCTGAGGCTGGTGAAAAGCGCAGCAAAGCTATGCACATGCTACTAGAGAAGAGCGTAATAAATATGATCTGACTACGTCTCCTCGTTTTTTTATTAGCCAATCATAATGATTCGTCCAGGTGGTTTGCTATTAGTAGTTCCCACCTATATGCAGTTGTGGGGTTGAAAAGAAGTAAATATTTGGATGTGAGAAATACTTTTGCAGGGTCACATACTGAGCAAGCACAGGTGAGGATGCTCTCTAGCCTAATATCTTCTGTACCAACAGCAAAACAAGTCATCTCCCACAAATGTGACACATAGTGACAATCTTGAAACGTAGTAGAGATACTTGTTTTCTACTACTTGGAACTATCACATGGCATTTATTGAAGATATTGGTGAGGATGGTGACATAGGACATAAGAGCGTCTCCACCCCCAAAACTCTAAACAACTCCATTATTTTAGAATAAAAATAGCGTTTGATGATCACTGTTCCCACCCACAAACGTCATGAAAGTCCCCCCTTTAAACACTCAAAGACCATTTACGTCTTCACATCTGAACGAATAATAGTCACTGTCCAAATCCATAGTAGAAAAAAAGCTTTTAAAAGGGGTTAAAATGACCACTGCAAAATGAACCATCAAAACAGGAGAGAAGCAGGATTTGTAAGATTTAATGAAGAGGGATGTTTGCTGAGATGCCCTAAGGTTAGCTAGTAGAGATAGTTATTAAGCAGATGTCATGTGAGTCCATCGCCAATGTTTTTTTTTTGGTCAGATTCATGTCTTCTAGTGTCATTAAGTGACTACAATCTCATTGTCTTTTCAGCATATTATAAGGGCGGCTTGTCCAACATTAAGATTCAACGTCATCTAGAACTTGGACCTTGGAAGGCATGTTTTCCACATGCATGTGAAATAATTTAACTGCACCGAATGGAAGTTTTACATGTTGTATAGACAACCCAACCCATCAAGTTCTTCCTAGAGCATCTCTAGTAGCGTTGCGGAATATGTGACCCTGAAAGAATATTTCACATCCAAGTTTAGTTATGATTTACTTTGTTCCAACCCCACCCATAAAATGAAAATTACGATTACAAATAGGTGAGAGATTACTAAATGCAAACCCCTTGGACTAGTAGTGGTTATGATTGGCCAATCATAAATAAAAAAGCAGCAATCAAATCATATTTATTACCTCTTCTTCAATAAGTGTTAATCAAGAAACAATAAACAATAGCAAAGAGTTAAATGTGGTGTTGAGCTCAACACAATTATAGGACAATATAATAAAATATTCAATAAAATAATTTTAAAAATTTAAATTGTACCTACACAATGATTAATGTTTTAAATTTAAAATTTTATGTTATTTTGAAAGGAAAAAACTAATGCAAAGATTAAAATCCCCCCCCTTACAACCCAAAAGTTTTAGGTTCAAATCTTTTCTTAAATTCTCTTTTTCATGCATAAATGAAATGGATGAAAATAAATTGTCTTGGGTAATTTTTTAAGTTAGTTGTTTAAAAATATTTTTTCTCAAAAAAAACTATGTTGGCCATGAACCATGTTCTTAAAGGAACAAAGGCTTAAGTTGCCCTCAAGAATAATCATGTTCCTAAGGAAAAAAGGAGCTTAAGTTACTCTCTAAAAAATAACTATGTTCCTGAAGGAACAAGGGTTTAAGTTGCCTTGGGGAGCAACCATGTTCTTGGGGGAGAAAAGCGAACAATTTAAGTTCTTTCTCCTTAAGGACATGATTATTCCCTAGGGCAATTTATTCCCCAAAGCAACATGATTGCTCCCCAAAGGGTAACCATGTGCCTAAAAAACAAAGGATTAACTTCCCCATGGAACAAGAAATGTTCCCCCCAAAAAAAAATTCATGAAGAATAAGAAGAATTATTTTTAAAATAATGAACTTTCTACAAGGAAATGCTCAAGTTCCTTGAAAAAACATATGTTCCAAATCTTTTTACAACTAAAACCATCTTATGTTATGTTCTATATAAAATTGTGACTTATCATTGAAAAGGTTCCAATGAGAATTACAATTTTATAGTTGAAAACATTTCAATCAAAATTCATATGAAAAAAATTTCAAACATATTTGTTCTTTAAGAAAATGGTTGCTTCTAGCCAACATAAGCCATTAATCCTCAAGCACATGGTTGGCCTAAGGAGCAACCATGCCCCCATGAGAAAAGGTTTCAAGACATGTTTCTTGTGGAGCAAATGTGTCTAAAATTTTGTATGATTATAATTTTTTCATATGAATTTTGATTGAAGTGCTTTTGATTTCAAAGTTGTAACTCTCCTAAAAATCCTTCTAACAATAGGTTGCAAGATTATGTAAAAACTAACATGAGATGATTATGCTTCCAAAATTTTTTGGAACATATGTTTTTCTAAGAAAATTTTATTGCTCCATAAAGAATGTACATTATTCTCTAAAGCAATTTATTTAGGACCAACATTTTGTCTTCTTTTCTCCAAAGAAGCTGCCTCCTAAGGGCAGCTAATTTTTTTTAAATATTTAAATGTATTATGTATTTTTTCATCCATTTTATTTATTGGTGAAAAAAATTGGAAAAAAGATTCATCTTTGGGCCTTTGGGTTGAAAGAAGGATTTTAATAACTATATCACATATTTTTTCTTTGAAAACATTGTGTAAGAAAAATACTTACAACATTAATCATTGTGCAAAACATTGTATTACAAATCCGTCGAACTTGGTGTCTGTCATGTTTACCTTGTTGATGCTATTTAGTGTTTGTCGTGTTAACCAATGTAACAGCTTAGCATGCCTTTTACCAACCTCAGCAAACTGTGCAAAAATGCTGGCCCAAAAAGATTTACTGAAACGATTCTCATGTTTTGACTTTTCTTCATCCAATTTTAATTTGCAAAATCACATACTAAACACCATTGGAGTTGCTCTTAGTGGTTTTCTTAGTGTATATACTGGGGATGCCTTGGGTGAACCTGCACCCACACTAATACCACACACTAATACCAAGATTAAAAAAATCATGAAAGCCTATTGATCATCACTGGAAGATTTTGTCATAAAATAGTGTTATTTGTACAGTCAGGCAATTAGGGGGGGGGCAAGAATGGCCAGTTTCGGCATAATAAAGCATCAAACCCTTAATTGGGAATGAAAATTTTACAAAATTAAATAACTGGGACCCAAACTAGTTTTTCCACCAATTTTGGTGGTGGTAAACTGAGTTTCATCCTGTGTTTCATTTTTCCCGAGCGCCTGCACTACCTGCTACATATATTTTCACTGCTCCTACCTGTACAAGTACTATAATTATTCTTCGAACCTTGTGCATCAAATGCTGAGTTTCAGCATTTCATACCCAGATTCAACATAAAATTTCCTTACTTTGTGGATACCATTGAAAGAGGGGATAGGGGGTGAAACAGAGGGTAACTTTACAGATAACTCTAATGCAATCAAGAAAATGACAATTTGTACCTACTTATGGGAGCTACTTCTTACTGATTGGGCTATCAAGGTGAAGCCAGATATTAACTCAGTTACAACTCCATATCTCCACTGAGTCATAAATAAGAAAAACCTTTGTATATACAAAGGGTGGGGATGGGAACCATCCACAAGGCAAACAAGGGGTGTGTCACGGTGTGGCCTTGCCATTTACATTAAAAAGTATCTGAAGGCAAAAGAAGAAGACTTATGGAAACTCAAATATTTCACCATGCAAAAATATAATCTTCAGCAAATCCTCCAAAAGAAACCAGAATCCTTCAAGATATAACAATTCTACAACTAATCTCCAAGTTTCAACAAAAGTCAAAATATAGTCTTTCAAAAATCCTCATATAAATTTTAAAAATAGACCTATTATTTATTACCTAGGGGCCAAAATCCATGAAGCTACTATACTCTATAATGAATCTAAACACAATAATATCCTTGCCTTGGCAAGCAAGGCCAATAAAAGCACCAGAACACATGACAAGAAACAACATAACAATCACGATATCACTAATACACTAATAAAATAAAAGATCATAAACTAAAAAGGCATCGTCTAATTCACAAATTGGCTAGTGACAAAGGTGTTTTGGGTACCCTTCTCCCTAGCCCAAAAAAGGGTTTAAAGATATACCCTTTTTGATACCATGGATCTATATGCCATATCTACCTATTATAATATTATGTGCCTTTTATGCTAATTGGTTGCATCTATGCCAATGGTCTGAGGATTTTGGGAATTGGGCTAGCTCTTAAGATATGATAAAATTTACCTATAATTTAGTAATACATTATTACTTCACAAATCACCACACAAATTTCAATTTGTTGCCCAAATCACAATTGATCATTAACAATAATCTAGATAACATGCCATTATATTGGAATTTCTTTTGTGATTTTTAAATTATCATATCATTGGCTTTTCTTTTTCTTTATTTTTAGTGGGTTGCATGTTAAAGCCTACTTTGATTACAAACAAAATTTATATCTTTTTTGGAAAAAGGATTTTCTAGCAATTTTCTTTAAAAAAGACAACTACAATGCCCCCGCTTTCATTGTTTTTTTTTATTCAATTTCCATTTTGGTATTTAAGATGGAGGCAATGTACATCGGCAATTGGCACAACTTCAATTCATGTGAATCCAACTCCTTTCTTAATTGAAGGTTTACCTATTTTGCCTTTTGTAACTTTCGGAGAAAAAAAAAAACAATGTCGTTGAACGATCCCAAAAATTCGCATGACCTATGTCATAAATATCTTTTACCCTAACCTCCCGAGAAAAGACTATAGGAAAGTTGCAAAGAGCCCAGTTCCGAACAAAAGTACCAACTACAAAGGTAAAGGAAGCACATATTAATTGGGCTTCTTATGTGAAGAAGCTTAATGCCAAGGTTTTCGATCATCTTATGTATGGTGTCTCAAAATGGATTTTGGTCAAGCTTTTAAGAGAGACATCAAGCCCACGGGCTAGTTGTGATGAGACTTGGTCATCTAAACGTGCCCAAAGACTCTCGGCCTATGTTTCATTTCCTCGTGGTTGAAAATCTCATCACAAATCAAGCACCTAGACCAAACCATCTCACCAAGTCAATGACCTAGAAGACCCCTACTACCATTTTGGTTATGCAACACATGTCTATTGAATAATTAATTGACATTAGGATGCACCCCATTTTTATGGGATTTCTCCATTCCATGTCTCCAAAATAAAATATTCCCGAACATTTCAAAAGTGCCTTTATGTTCTTTCACAAAAATTTGTTATTTCCCCCAGAAAAATTAAATAAATAAATTTTTAAATTTTTAAAAAAATTGGGTGAAAATCTCAATATTTTTACAAATAATAATACTATATGGTAATTAGTGTTGAAGATGCCAAGTGACTTGGTTTTATAGAAATGTTTGGGAAGCATGCCCTTAAAAATAGAGAAAACCAACGGAAAAAAAATTTAAATAAAATAAAATGGTTACACTAATTGAACATGCAAAAATGACACCAAAAAAAAAAAAAACAAAGAACTATAATAATGCGAACAACTATTTTTGGCTATAATAATTGAAAATTCCCTACCGTAGGTAGCCAGCTTCCCTTAGTGTAATAAGTGATGACTACCCATAGCCAAATCCTATTTTCTCTCATTCTACCCTTACCCCCATCTTACCCCCATATTATGGCAACAATTTTTTTAGAACATTTACTAAGAGGTAGGTAGGCAAAGTTCACATTACCTTACTTGGGAAATTTATTAATTACCAATTGCCCTATTAACTACAATAGGGTTTAAATAACTACAAGAGAGGGCTACAATAACTACAATTCTTCTTTATTTCAATAGTAATGTAGAGTAGTGTGAAGCCCCATGGATGTAAACTTGTCAAAGGTTATCAACTAAAGGAAAAAATTGCAAAGTGAAAGACAAAGGGCATAAAAGGCCTAATTGAATTGCTAAAAGTGTAGTTCCATGTCGAATGCAAGAAACAAAACCATATCAAGAGTCCCTAGTCACAATTTCATGCTCTTGAATATTTCTCATAATTTTCATGGAGACAAGGAAAATTACATGCTATATCCCTAGAGCACAAGAGATTTGTTGTAATGGGTACAAACCTATTCCATAGTACAATAGTGGAGATGTGTAATCTTGAGTACATATTTTTCTTTCTAGCGAACTCTCATAGGACACATGAATTTAATATGACCCTATTTATTATTGTACTATTTCCCCTAGTCATATCATGGACATGCTTCCCACAAGGTTTCCATGAAGGAAGATACCAAGATAAATAGGTTTTACATGTTATGTAATGGCAATTGCCAAATGGAATACCCATCTCTTGTTGAATGGTTGTATGATTTTTTTTTAAATTATTTTGTTCAACCTTCCATTGGGCTATAAACATCTCCTACTTTTGTATGTTTACTTCCCATGTAATCTTTATTATAGTAGTCAAAAGATTCAAGGCTAGGTGCTACCCCAAATTCTTACGAACAAGATGTGGTAATACCCAACAACAACTCATGGTGATTAGGATATTGCAAAAAATGTTATGATTAGTTGCTTAAAAGCCTTATTTTAATAATTGTTATTTTTTCAAAATTGGATCGGCAAGCAAGCTTGTTATTTGTTTTTTTCATTTCACATTTTATTCTTGCAAATCATGAATGAAACACAAGAATGATTGTTTTGTTCACTATGGGTCTTATGTTGTTGTTCCAACTTGTGGATCACATTTACCATTACCCTATTCAAGATTTGAATTTTGTGATGAATCCATCAATAGCCCTAGAAATTTCCAAATTTTTCTTCTCTAAAACTACACTTCATGATAATAATTTGTCAAATGTTTATGCAAATTTGTTTTAGGAACTAGGGTATTCGGTGAAGCCGTGAAGGAGAACTTGGTTTTTTAAGTTATTGTTCATAGCATATGAAAATAACTAATCAATGGAAAATCTCAACATGTTGAAGGCAAGATGGAAATCTTTAGAATTGTTGACAAATTGAAGCCAACTTCCATGAAGCAAAATACCAAGTATTGGACAACTAGACTTGTTAAAATTTGAGTCATGCTATTTATAAGCTTGCACATGGTTATAATTTCCTTGTATACTTCAAGATTGGGAAATCCACTATATATTTGGTTTTACATGATTTTGTTATTATAGCGAACATTGTTTTCAAGAGGTTGATTTCTTGGCTAATGGGGTCTAAAATGTAAAATGTTCTAGATGATTTCAAGTAATGCTATGGTTTGCTTAACATGCAAGGTGTTATTGATGACACCCATGTTTTGATCACTAAATTTGTGATCCCATCTCTAGAAGACTATTATTATCATAAGTCTAAATGTTACTCCATGGTTGCCCAAGTTGTGATTGACTCCAATAATTATTATTTAATGTTTTCATTGGTTTGCCATAAAATGTCAATGACTCCACATATTTTAAGGTCTAGATTGTATCAACAATTTCAATACAATGGTGTGTTTGATCCAAGTAAAGGAAATGGAGATGGAATTCCTCTTTACTTCCTTGGGGAAAAAATAAAGTTTATCCCCTTATCAATTGGATCATGACACCATACAAAAAAGTTGGCCACCATAGTATTATGGAGTTGCTCTATAATGGAAAACAAAAATGGGGTCATTATGTAGTAAATCTAACAATTTTGGCCATTTGAAGGAACTTTTAGGAAGCTATTTCACAAATCAAAATTGAATGATTATTTTTTACCTAACAATTTTACATAGAATTAAATGTCCTTTTCTTACATGACATTTTTACAAAAAAAATTGTTTGTTACACTTAACTTGTTGAGGACTAAAGATGACAATTTTACATAAAATTGAATGTTCATTTCCTACATGATGTCTTTACACAAGATGTTATTTGTCACATTCAACTTGATGAATATTAAGAATGACATGAATGCATAATGTCTTTTTGACATTATTGAGTTAGAAGCAAGTACCTCTCATAAATCAACAACAATAGTAATCAACAATCAACAACAACTAACAGTATCAACTCATTAGTATGTTGAAAAGGAAAAGAGATTTTTAAAAATCTTGCAAAGAGAATTGATGCTACCTTGGCAAAGAAAGGAAATGAACAAGTAAGATCTTAACTATTTTCATCTTTTAAAAAAATTTAACAAATTGTTTGTCCTTTTAGTTTTGCTTATAATCATTTGTAGTTTCTTCACATCAAAAAATTATTTTTAGTGCTTAGTAGAAAGAGGAAGTACACATGAAATCAAGTAAGATCCTAACTCTATTGGTATCATCTTTCAAATGTTTTTGCACATTTGTCTTTTCAATTTTGATTCTAGTCATATGTAGTTTTTTCATGTCAAAAATTTATTGCCAACAAGAACTCATCCTTACAATTATACTTTTGGTCATTAATAGCGTGATTGTTTTCAATAGTATGGCTTGCACTAGAATACTAACATTATCATTGTTGTTTACAACTTGTTGCATGAATGTCATGCTCATCAACTGCGTCATATTGGTAAAAGCATGTACCATGTTCACTTGACTCTAGCAAAAAAAAAATTGTCTTGTTCCTTGAGGTATTCCAATCACTTTTCTTTTATCACCAAAGCAACAGATGGATGTTGCATGTCTCATTCCAATTCCTCATCGAAGATATCAATGGTGAGAGATTGTTGTAGCAATGTTGAGGTAGAGATGGTGTTGCAAAAACATTAAGGCATAAAATGGTGTTGTAACAATGTTGAGGTAGAGTTCTTGCAATTGTTAGAATGTGATGACATAGGTGCTATAACATAAGGTATGTCATGCATGGACATGGGAGTTGACAATTGCCACAAAGTTGTTGAACAATATAACAAAAGAAACAATAAAATTGTATGAAAATTTGGTAAAGAACTTTTAAAGAACGTGTAATCAAGAAATTTTCATAGGTGATGATGAGAGAGGGGTGAGGGGTGGTGATGGTGGTGGTTTACCAAACATGGAGTTTAAAAGACCCTTTCCTTTGAAGGGGTGGTATGTAATGCAAGCTTTGAAATCCAATCCAAAATCTAGGTTTTTTGAAGATTTGGTGGTAGGCTATCACTACTACTTTAACACCTTAACACCAACTTAACAACTAGTGCCACATCATATGACACCTAGATTTTGGTCATGTGCTAGTTTAGTTTCACTTTTGACTCCGCCACTTGTCATGTAAATCCACGGTTGGGACCACTATAGTTAAATGAATCAACGGTGGAAAAACAATGGTTGTGGTCTAGAACATATCTTGGTCGAACCTGTTGCCACTTGACACATCTGGTTCGTCACCATATCTTTGGGCCCTACTTAAGAGACTCTTTTTGCTAGTATATATATATATATATACTAGTTGGTAAACCCATTTTGCAAGCAAAATGATCAGGGGAAAAGTTTTATCAGGAGGTAGAAAGAAAAGAAACGAAAGAAAAAAGGAAAACCCTAAACCCGGACACACCCAAGAGGATACCCATTACACTGAGTCATACCCTGACACTGAGGGATACCCATTACACTGAGTGATACCCATTACGGACACACCCAAGAGGATACCCATTACACTGAGTGATACCGATACCCTGAGTGACTTTTCCTCTCACCGAAAGTTCTCACAACCCACCCAAGAGTTTACCCATTGCACTGAGG
>Ga0116231_10008007_pt1 | contig 18838 bp, 19 predicted proteins | sample S1TSphgellanicum_2_FD_89695 | JGI IMG/M metagenome (GOLD analysis project Ga0116231, IMG submission 89695) | Host-associated microbial communities from peat moss isolated from Minnesota, USA - S1T2_Fd - Sphagnum magellanicum MG | ecosystem: Host-associated > Plants > Peat moss > Unclassified...
AAATACAACAAAAAAAAAAAAAAAAAAAAAAAGGTTAAATATAAAAAAAAAAAAAAAAAAAAACAAAAATGAAAGAAAAAAAGATATTTTGAAAAAAGAGGGAGAAAAATAGAAAAACTAAATATGTTAGATACTTCTACAAACAATACTGATGAAATATGAGGTCAATTATCTGTTTGACAAGCAAGAAGGAATTAGCCCATAGACCTTTAGGTTTTGATTATTAGGGCCTAGAAACCCTACAAATTAGATTGGTGGAACTTTGGTAAGTAAGTTGTGGTTCATCCAATTGAGTCCTAATGAGTTTCCCATGGAGGAGAGTGCGGGGTCACATAATCATTAAGCTGGAGGTATGCTTGGAAGGCCAGGTCTACTACATCCATATCTACATCTTGGCATTGCAATGTGGGGGGCGGGAGTAAGAATGTAATTAGCAACTATGGGGAAAGTAGTACATCATCATCCCAAGGGCTATTACAAAGACTTGGGGAAGTTTGTGAAAAATGCAGTGGGCCACATCCTTACACCCATAGCCTCTGAAAATGACAAAAATGCTGACCCCCTCACATATTGTCGGGATTCAGACTTGAAAAAGTTTCCTTTTCTTTAATAATAGTATCTGAAAGACTTGGGTGATGTGTTTTCTGGATCATCATCTGTATAACTTGATTTGAGTGACATTTTTTTGTGCCTTTGTGAAAACAACATTCAATCAAGAGAAAAGGTGTGGCTTACACCTAAACTAATAGGGTGTGGAAAACTGAACAGAAAGGATACCGTCTACTTTACATCTTCAAACTCAACTCTTCCTCCCACTGGCTGCATGTTCATTACTAGCCTCATAGTAGCATAACAGTAGGTAGATTGTATTTTGTAGCTTGTGTCATGTGCAACCAAAATGCATAAAGTCTTCAAACATTTCCTTAGTTTTTGTTTGAAATCTTGACATTCTGAAATTTTAATACTAGGTGGGGCAGGGTCAAACCGACTACTTGTTGCACACATAAGGTAGTTTTAAATAACCCCATTTCCAAAGTATTTTAATACCTGCCTCATTTAGTATGGATGTTATTTGCCTACCTGAGCATTATACGTTATCCACTTTACCTATAACTCTGTGGTTTAGGATTTGTTAAAAACTGGTCCAGTTTGTGCATAGTGGTCAGGTTCTGAAATCAACAAAATATTTGTAAATTCAACAGAGACATGGACATGGAAAAAAAACATAATCATCATCATCGGCATAATAGGAGTTTTTTTTTTGTAGAAAATTGGGAATTCAAGCCTAAGACGGAGAATCATATATAGTAATCTAAAAACTTATTCAAGATGGAAAATACTGTATTGGATGAACTATGAAGGAAGAGAAGGATACAAGTAAAGTGCACATTTGTCATGAAAGTTATATAAATACACTCAACCTAATAAGGCTAGTTTGCTCGAGTAGTCTGCTAAAAAGATACCCACATACTCGACGATAGGGGGCATATCTATCCAGGTCTATGCCATCTATCATCCAATTCTACTGGGTGATTTGTTACTCATAACCTGTGGTCGGTCCCAAGGTCGTCTGTATTTGACATCCAAGCTGATTCTCAATATCCGGGCAACACTCATCAAGAAGAGACTACGATTTCTTTCTTTCAGGTTATACCCAGAAGGTGAAAGATTAGTTGTAGTATATAGATTGGACAAATTCCAACCTCGCATATAAATCGTTGAAACCCACCTCAGGAACTGTGCAGCAGCTTCACACACGAAAACTCCTACAAATGCACTTCAATCACCTCCAAACAAAGATCCTACTAGTATTATATATATGTTACCGGAAGAGGTTTCATATGTGCACGCAGTTAATTTGGAGTCCACCTAATAACATATTAAATAGTATTCATGAATATCCCGCCTAGCAAAGAAAAGGAAAGAAAAGAAAAGAAAACCAAAAAGAGAAAGGATCTTACACCTATGAATAGGCTATAAGATAATGGGCAGCATACCTTGATCTTTCCCACTTGTAAATAAATTAGGCATAAGACCCGTCACACTGGTACTAAATAGTAGTAGTAGGTGTAGTAAAGATCACAGCTACTCCTAAAACTCCTACTAGTTGGTCTTATAATGTTATTACATATGAATGCATGAAGCTCTCAACTTGGCTTGGCTTTCGATAAGGGTTCAATCTCGCTCCTTATTACATTAGGGTGGGAGTTAAGGGTTAAGGCCAATTGGTGAAGGAAGGGAAGGACAGACAAGGTGCAAGTAGCCAGGCTCAGGAGATTAATAATAAGTCTTCAAAGTCTAATAAGGAATAGCCTACTAGTACTAACTAAATAATAAGAATCTAATCCTCAGTGCAGTTAGTTGCAGTCAGTAGTAACCAGTAGTGTGTGTATGTATGTATGGATGTATGTATGTAGGCTACAAGAAGAGTGGTTTTTTGGGTGGTTGTTGGTGTTGTTGTAACATCAAGCACTGCACTCTTCTCTTCTATTCTCTTCTCTTTCTTTCTTTCTGCTCTGCTGATCTGTATATATGGTTGCTGCATCATGACACAAGTTCTTAAAAATATTTTTTTTGGCTTGTGTTTACAATCCATGAATATAATTTTACAGTAAGCTAGCAAGCTTGCTTATTTTAAGTAGAGCTCTCTTATAACTATCTAGTGGTTTCTCTTACACTTGGAGGTCTTGTTGCATGACAGTAGTACAGTAATTGTGATCCACTTGTGGTTGATAGAGATGATCTGCTGGAGTCTTTGGAGGAGGGAGGAAGGGAGGGAGAGAGGGAGAGAAGGAGAGAGGGAGGGAGGGAGGGAGGGAGGGAGGGAGGGAGGCCCAGTGCTCATGAATCAGATCTGGAGGTTTTCTGTTTCTGATTAATCCAGTTGCTTCCGGATTGAATGCTATTTTTTTTCGGGGGGGTGGGGCAGATTCAAAAGGCTTGCATGCGTGATCTTGCAAGCATAAAATTCTCAAGTGCTATGGATCAAAGTTTTGGTTTGTGTCCTCGCAGCTGCTGCTGCTGCTGCTGCAGTCTGCTCCTAGATGACATCTAGTCTGATCAGATCAAGATATCGTCGTTCCAATGTGTTGCGATTCGGGAGCTGCTGCTGCAATAATTCGGAAGCTTGCAGCACTAGTGTGATCAGATCAATCACTTGTGGGAGCTAGCTAGCAAGCTACCTACCTAATGCTTCTCTCTCGATGTACCCGCGTCGTTGCAGCAGCAGGACGTCGTAGTTGGTAGCAGCAGCAGCAGCCTGCGAGCAGCTCTACTGCGCGCCCATTGAACACGACCTACAAGAATGCCAACTTCCAGTCTTCTCAAGAGCGTGTTGAAGAACCAGAAGCCGAAGCAATCGAGTGCAAGCTTTGGGAGCACAAGTACAGGTACCTCCGCAACTTCACAAAATGGAAACCAGGAGAACACCCGTGAGAGCTCCAGAGGCGGCAAGCATGGAACGTCTAGTTCTTGTGTACCTGATGGTAAGACAAGACCACCAAGTGCAAAACCTCCATTACCCAACAACCCTAGTGCGAAAGCGCCATCGCCAGCAACAACCAAGATAGCATGCGTTTGTGCTCCAACAAAGCACGCTGGCTCCTTCCGTTGTCGTCTCCACCGCGGCGGCCAATTCCAATGGGGGGCGGGATCAGGCCGTCGCCTCATGAACTTGCAACAGGATCATCAGCTCCTCCCCATGTCCTCAAATCCTTCTTCAAGCCTGGCAGCAAGAATCTCCTCTGCAAGCTCTGGATCAATGAGCAGCTGCTCCAGACTGCAACAGACTCATTCAGCTTCTGACCTCTAGCTGCTTCCAACAACAGATGACGACTAGCTCCAGATTCAGATTCTTGTGCAGCAATTCAACTCCACAGTCTATATCTCAAGCTGGACTAGACAAAACCATCTTCCACATTCCACTGGTTTGCTTCACTAGCTGTAGCAAAATTAGGTGATTGTAAGCTGCAAAGATTTGCAGGTCGTGAACTCCACTCATGAACAATCTGAAGCATACCACAAACAGTTCCCTCCTGGAGTCGCAGATCCGGACGTTCTTCAGTTCCTGCAGGAGTTGCACAGGTTCTTCAGGTCTGGAGTTGCTAGGTGCAGAGGTTCTTCCTTAGTTCCTGGACTTGCAACAGAAGTTCTTCTTCAATTCCTGGAGTTGCTGCAAGGTTCTTCAATTTCCTTGAACATTAGTATCTTTCTTCTTCTTCTTCTTCTGCTTCTGCTTCTGCTTCTTCTACTCTGTAAATAATGTTAAGATCTGTCAAAAACGGTAGTGCTGGCATGAAGAGCTTGCAACGAATGCACCCATGAACAGTCTCTAAGACTACTTACTTCTAGTGCAAAAGGCCTCATGCGCATCAGATCATCCCAGGTGTTACCCAAAATTTATGACAAGAAAATTCCAGTGTGAACTCACAGACTTTTAGGATCATATACAAAAACACAAGAAAAAAAACTGGACACAAGATTATAATGTGGAAAGCTTGATGTTCAGAGTCTGAGTGAGAGAGATTGACAACATCCATTTCATGAGGATTCAACAAACACACTGGGAATTGAATCTGAGGTAGCTAGCTAATTCCCACACTTGGATCACATACAAAAACACCTCAAACACTATTAGATGCAGAAAGCTCAACACAACACTCAAGAGAGGGCTAGAGATTGACAAGTTACCCATGATTCGAGGGAAACACACTCAGTTTGCTGGGAATTTAAAGAGGTAACTATTTCACAGACGTGTGCAGAGATGAGATTACAAAAAAACACCCAGATTATGTGGAATTTTAGCTTGACACTCAGGAGACTGAGAGATTGACAAACCCGTGATTCGAGGAAACAAACCTGAGTTGGAATTGAAGAGGTAGCTAGCTCATTCACAGACTTGTCCAGAGATCACTAACAACAAACACTAAGATTAATTATGTGGAAATTTATAGCTCTGACACCCACGAGAATGAGAGATTGACAAACCCATTTGAGTATACAAACACTTGGAATTGAAGAGCTAGATAATTCACAGACTTCTCCGGATCATATACAAAAAAACACTAAGATTATGAGGAATTTCACTCAACCCTTGGAAGAGTGAGAGATTGACGAACCCATTTTGAGGAAACAAACAGTTCGAATTGAAGATGTAGTAGCTACTTCACAGACATGTCCAGATCATGTACAAAAAACAGTACAACTATGTGGAATTACACTCGACCCGTGGGAGAGTAAGAGATCGAGAAACCCATTTGGAAACAACTTAGCACTTTAGAACTGAAAAGAGTGATAGATAATTTCATATCATGTTTCCTTTGAATTAGAATTTGCAACAATGGTAGGAAAATCATGTCATTGCATCACATGCAATTTGTGTATCTAATTGCCCATGATGATCATTCAAGGACTTCAAGAGGAAATCCGGTATAAACTTGGCACAACTACATGAGCGTAGCTAGCTTTGTGTCAATTAAAACTTGCAGCAAATTGGGGGAAGAAGAGATTCTTGTCATTGCACCAAGTCATGCATTTTGTGTAGCTTGCCATGATGATGAGGACTCCAAGGATGGACAATTCGACAAACTTGGTGCATTCAATTGGCACATTTAACTTCCTACAAATTAAATTGCATAAAAGGGGGCAGGGGGGCACAGATCTAGAAGACGTTGATTGACATGGAATTTGCTACCATGATGGGGACTCCAAGAGGAGCATCATAAGATGTATGTTGGGGAACTTTGTGAATTGCAACTCACTTTGTCTTGTGCTAGAAGAGTATGTCAAGAATGCATCATCTCCTCATTCTATAGATTAAAACTTCTTTGGTACATTCAAAAAGATGTGGAAAAGATGTGGAAGCACATTCAATTGAAGAGTGACACACCAACTTTGCAATTGTGAAGATGAGCAAATAGTATGGATGTCCTTAGGGTGTTTCTAATTTCTACGTTTTTTGGATGGAAAAGAATGGTGCCAATGGTAGCAATAGTAAATCATCCATGGTTAGAATTTCAAAGTGAGGATGAGCTTGATTGTTCACATGACTTTCCATAATTTTTTTTCTTTTCCAAAACACACCAAAATTAAATCCAAACTCTTGGTTATGAATTTTAAAGGTGTAATTCTCACAATAACCAAGTAGCTAAAATTCCGTCTTGAAGCTTTGATTTGAGCTAAAGCAAAGGGTGGAATTGAAAGAGCGTGGGTTCAAGTATGAAATGGTTTGGAATTGGGCATTTGAGAGTATTTTAAAAATGGTGGAAGTGAAGTTCTAACATTTCACTACATTCAGTAACACACCTTTTGAACTTTTCTAATGAGAAATATGGTAGGTTAAGAACAAAACTTTTTGGCAAAGTGGAGTGAAGACCCCCAAAGGAAGGAGGCAATAGCCATATTGGCAATAATTATAATCTAGAAAGAACAAAGCGGGAAGGAAACTAAACCAATGGTGTCATCATTCATCCCAAAGATGCCCAAGTTCCAAGCTTATCAAATCTCCTCAAAATTCACAGGAATAATTTCATTTATGGAAAGTGCATTTCAAAAACAAATCTCAAATGTTATGAAATAATGTTTGTGACTATAATTTTTGGAGACCATAGTGTGGGATTACTTGGCTATGAAGTTCCAATTGATGTGCTTGGCCATTACTAAGTGTGATTTGTCAAGGGGTTGAACTTGCTTAACTTTGTACTTAAGGAGATCCTTCCATGGCTGCCCTCCTGGAGAAATCTCTCTCACTAGTGATTTTGCCAAAAGAGCTTTAGATTGGGCTTTGAGGTCTATGATCCCTCATCCACCACTTGCAATGGGTAGGGTTATAAAATCCCATTTAACCTTTGCTCTTGCCTCGATGGCTTCCCCTCCATAAGTGAAGTTGTGGACAATTTTTTGCAACTAGTCACACATCCTCAGATTGGGGTTCCAACATGCTACCAAGTACCACATGGAGGAGAGAACTTGATTGGCCACCAATATCCTCCTTATAAAGAAAGTTTATTACTGTCCCAAGCAATCGTTTTGTTTTTGAAAGACATGAGTTTGTTCAAATTGGCCTCCATTGGAAGGTGGAAGCCTACTTGAACCGCAAGGTATCCAACTCCTTTGCCTTATAGAATCCAAGTCAAACATAAATCTTGAGCCCACTCCCAATCTCTTGGCTACCTTTTTGCCCAAATGGTAATAAATTTTCCCCAATTGGTTTTGGCACTTAGATCTAAGCAAAAAAACATCCAAGGCCGCCTTCATTTTGTCCATGTTGCTTGCTATCCCCTTGAGTTAAAAGAGCGGTGTCATCTGCAAAAGTTTGATCCCTTAGGGCCCTAAATTGGTCAAAAGGTAGTCCAATATGTCAGCAACTAAGATAGAAATGTGAGGCACAATGGTGTAACCTTGTTGCACATACCTAGAGAGCTTAAAGGAAGCTCCAATTTCCATGTTAACCTTGACTATTGAAGTAGCTAAGAGATGAGACCCATTGAATCCATTTTGAACAAAATCCCAACTTTCCCAAGGACTAAAAGAGGGAACCCCATTCACTTCTGTTTTTTTTCAAAATCTAGAAGTAGGAGTAGATTTTGATCACTTTCAACAAACCATTCCGAGGCTTCCCAAGCTAAGAAGTTGTTGTCCAAAATGCTCCTTCCCATAACAAAGGCTATTTGGTTAGGTCTTATTACAACTTGGAGATGAACTTGGATCCTTCTAGCTTAAAGTTTGGTTAAGACCTTGTAAATACTACCTAGAAGAGTTATGGGACCTCAATTCTCTATCTTTGATTGGTCTCTAGATTTTGGGATGAGAATAATCATACCCTTTTTAGTGAAATATGAAGTTTTGCCAAGAGACAACATTGCTCTGAAAGCTTCAAGAAGAATGAGAGTTGGTAATGTTGAGCAAATGGTTGAAAGGGTGTCATGTTGAATCTAGACTTTGAGCTTTGTTCATTTTTGAATGTGCCTTGTGTTGTGATGTCCATTTGCTTTTGAAGGAATTGTGTAAACATGGTTGATATTTACACATGAGGTTGTGACATAATTGGCAAATTTGTTCAATGTTATTATTGGAGATTTAAACAACACTATAGGTAGAAGAAAATGTTGTTTAACGGTGCAAGTTGCATATGGTGATGCACAATATCTACTGAATTTATTTTTGAATTAGATTATATTGACTCAAAAGAAGAAAAAAGAATCTAAAATGTATGTCAAGAATATGTTATTGAAGAAGGGGTTTAACATATTTGGAATCAACCTTCAAGGAAAAACATGAAAGATTGTTTGATGAAGATGAATCTAATGATGATGTGGTGTTTGATTCTGTTGGGTGCAAGCTAAAAGGGAAACACCACAGCCTGAATTTAAGCTACAACAAAATAAAATGAAAGCTAGCACAAGTGGCAAAGAACAGCATATACATGTACCATGTGAAGGAGATTACTCATTGAATGCAGTCCTTTCTTACATTCGAGTTATCCACAAAGTAACCCTGTCTTCACCGTCTTTGGGCCTCCTTTCACCCCCTATCCCCTCTTTTGGTAGCATCTGCAAAGTAATGAAATTTTATTAAATCTCAGTATGAAATGCTGAAATTCAGCATTCCATGCACGAGGTTCGAGAGTAATTATAGTAGTTTTATGCCTAGCAGCAGTAAAAATATGTGTAGCAGCAGTGAAGGCTCAGGAAAAAAGTAAGACAGGATGAAACTCAGTTTACCACCAAAATTGACTGTTTTCTGAGTTACCCCACTTGAATGTTAATGTACCTATTTTGCAGGTTTTTCTAAAAATCTCACCCTAAGTATGACCAAACTCATGTTTCTCCTGCTCTGTTTTCTTTACTTTACCCATAACTCCATTGGGTCTGAAATGATGAGAATAAAGCAATTGCAAGATCAAGGTGGATTTAAAATACCATAATATAAGGGCAGCTTCAATACATGCCTGCCATACAATCAATTAATTTTGAGGACTCCATGTCAAAAAAAGTTATTCTTGAATATTTCAAAATGATTTCTTTTATTCCTTGATAAAGGTTTGTTCTTTGAAAAGAGTATGATTTGAAAATTTTAACATTTTTCAAAATAATATAATCAGAATCAAAGGTGCCAAGGTATTATTATGGTAGTCATGTGAGAAAATTTCTAATTTATGAGAGGAGGTGATTGCTATCAAGACATTTTTGCTTAGCATAATGTAACTATTGCCATAGTGGGAAAACATTCAATTGATACACATGGTTTTGCTCTATGCTACACTAAGCTTAATCATTTGTATTATATGGAGGAATTTGAAATGAGAAACAAATTGAAACATTGATACAATTTGGGAAAGCAAAGCAAAATGATTTTGAAATATGCTCATGATCTTTCAAACCCTAAAACCCTAAACCTGTACACATCATCACCAATGAAAGATGGATCAAACCATTTTTTGTTGCAATTGCACCAGCCATTCAATATGCAAACATATGGTAATTTCAACTCATGTCAATGGATGGTGATATTCTAAACCGAAAAGAAAATTAGTCTAATTCAATACTCTTGAACATTAGTCAGGTTTTAGCAAAGAAAGAGCTAGGCATTGAAAGAAGGAACAATGAATGGACAGGGTTAAGGTGTTAGATAATATCTACATGAAGTTGTTAGGAAAAATGTTTGAAGAGATCTAAACAAAAGAAACAACCAGCAATAATAAGGTCCATTTTACCACTATTCATTTGGAGAAATTTGTATAGTTCTCAAGCGCTCCAAGTCCCAAAAAAAAAACTGATCTCAAAATTGCATGTGTTTCTACATGAAGTGTACAATAGCACCTGACGGAAAATGTCTAACTAAACAAATGTGAAGTGCTTTCTTAATTGGTAGGATTATCACTGGTAGTGAAGCAAATCAATACCTACATGAAACTGAGAACTTCTCAATACCCATGATTGAAGCCAACCTGAATCTAAGAGAGAGACAACCCAATAACAAGGTTAAAAAGAGATATCAGATCAAACAAAGAGATATTAGCCAGTGTGAAAAAGAGTAAACCCGACCCAAAAGAACAGAGAATTAAATAAACCAAACAAAAGGCAAAAGACTGAGGAGCAGTTTCAACAACAGGAAACAGTCACATGCATGTTCAAGACCTCCACCAGCAAAACAGGAGTATATGGTTGTGACAAGCTCCAATGACATCCCAGTTAGCTTTATCAGCTCCTGACAGCAGTTGGTGATGTCAACGCCATACATTTACCCAACATACTAAGTTTCTGTACATCAACTGTCTTTCACCTCACCTTCATTCACAGAACTCACTGTGGCAGACCGGTGGCGCTTGCGAACTCGTTGCCTAGCTCTTGCTTTTTTCATTACTGTTCCATCTTCTTTCTGGCCTTCCTTCTGCAAAAACACAAGCAGAAGTTGACCAACACACCTAATAAAGTTGACATAAGTAAGAGGTCCTCCAGTATTTGTCAATACAATGATGTACACAGGACAAAACAAAATAAGGCAAACTAGTTTAACAGAAGCTGTGGTCTTACCTCCTCAGTGCTTGCAGGATTCACCACTTTTTTCTTTTTCTTCAGACAAGAAAGTGGATTTGGAGCCTGCGAACAAGTCATGACAATTGCAACTGTTCACATTGAATTATCATCCACACTAAGTCCTCAGAAATCACTCTGACAACAAAGAGCCCTAACAACATGTATGCAGGCACAAGAAAAAAGAAGATGACCATTTTTCTGACCTCAAGATTCCACAAAGATGACCTGCATGTACCTTTGCACGTTTCCTTTTGAAAGTTGGCCGATCCTTAGTAGTAAGAACTCCTCTAGGAGTTTTATGATGGGCAGAATCCTTCAAAGATATTGATTGAGGACTTGAAGGATCCCTTATTATACCATCTGCATTCTGCTCACCACCTGCATTTTGAGGTTTCAGCTTGCCTTCCCGGGCCTCCAAAAGGAACCTCTCTCTCTGTGTCACATGCAAGCGCTCATTTTCACTGAGTCTTGCATATTCTTGTTGCTTATCAGAGGGTGGTTCCAAAACCAACCATGTATGCTTTGCATATATCAGAGCTCCACCATGCACCTGGGACAAAGTGCAAAACCCAGTATTTCAAACTTATGAGTGTGAAACTCACCTTGTCTTCCTCTTAGGCCTGTCTCTAGAAACTAGAACCTTAACTGATGATTGCAACATCTCCAGGACATGATCTTGAGATCTTGGACATGAGACTGTAAATGGTTCTGACTCACAGATGAGTTTTTCTATGGTGATTCAAAAGGCAAGTTGAAGCAATTATGGGGTGAAACCCTAAACGGAATTAATTTCTAAACATTAGTGTGCCTCTGGAAAATGGTGGTGGTGGTGGTGGTGGACCTGGCGTAGCTTCTTCCGAAGCTCCACATCTTGTGTGGCAACAAAAAAATGCTCATCATTGTGGCTTCCCACCATAGCTGCCACACAATCTGCTGCTGGCAAAGGTTGTTCATGTTCACATCTGCCAAAAATTTAAGGTTCTTGGTTTTTTCAAAGATGTGGCACTGAAGAAGACATATGCACACTCAGCCTCCTTTTTTAACCCAAAATATTCTATCAGTTATGTTTACATTAGAAGACTGCAAAATATGCTTGACAGAGTTCAGGCATGATCTAAGAGGAAAAATTCTAGGCATAACACATACTTGGCCAGTTCAAACCGTCTTGCTGCAGAAGCTGTTCCAGAATATGCCTCCCCCATCTTTTTCAGCTCTGAAACCACACACCTGCCAATCACCCCATCCCCCCAAAACATCATCAAACCTCCAACTCTTCTTCCACATGAGTGTCAAAAGTGTCATGCTTTCCTTCTTTTCCATGCACTCTCTGCCCATCTTCTCATTGCACAGGTGCTATGCAAACTTGGTTGTGAAATAAACTCTTCCCTGGAGCGACTCTGAACACCCATAACTTCCCCAATTCAACATGAAGTGATCATTGCCTAATCTACAAATCTGCAGCACTAACTATAACACAAGACCTAAACCCTAAACCCTAGAATGCTATGTTGTGTGTTTGAAACCACAGAAGGGCATTTGCAAGGTGGTCATTTATATCTAGAAATAGAAGGCAAATTGTGTGATGGTCAGACAGATAACCATAACACAAGACCTAAACTCTAAACCCTAGAATGCAATGTCGTGTGTTTGAAACCACAGAAGGGCATTTGCAAGGTGGTCATTTATATCTAGAAATAGAAGGCAAATTGTGTGATGGTCAGACAGGTAACCATAACACAAGACCTAAACCCTAAACCCTAGAATGCAATGTCGTGTGTTTGAAACCACAGAAGGGCATTTGCAAGGTGGTCATTTATCTGTAGAAATAGGAGGCAAACTGTGTGATGGTCAGACAGGTAGTACTTGCGTTTAGGATTTAGGGGTTTCCCCAAACAGAGAACAGATACGAGGTCAAAGTAGGGAGAGGCGGAAATTGCAAACCTGGTGACAAAAGCCTTAGCAGCAGCTCCAAGAAAAGATGGCAGGATGTCCTGTGGAGAACCCAGTTTCTTGCTAAGGTTGTAGTGCAGAAAGGTGCCATCGCAGATAACTTTAAACGGCTCACGGAAGCCGAAACAAGTCTTGTAGAACCGAATATGTCTCCTCAACTGCTTCTGCTTCTTCACACCCATCCGTAGGAAAAAAAAAAAAAAAAGATTCTTGGAGGGTTTCAAAAACCGTTAAGACAACAAAAACAAAAGCTCACATTCCAACAGAAAGAGAAGATTAGCAAGGCGATGATCAGAGCTTCAACACGGTGCCTGTTGGTAATGAAACTGCACCAACACTTAGTCCTTCCCCAAGGGTTTTAGGTTCATAGGATTTTAGGGTCTGAAGAGACACAGAGCTTCTAACCCTAACCCTAATCTCCACGGGATGTTTGTAGGAGTTCCTTGGGTTTTTTCTTTTCTTTTCTTTTTTTCATCAATTTTGTGACGTAGGTGGTCTGGTAATCATCCACAAGAGGACTTAGCCAAATTTGGCTACTGGTCACAGAGGAAAGTAGAAAGATTGCTATTTTCATCTCTCAATTCAGCAAGACCAAACCCTCAAGAATGTGGCTGATGAAATCAGAGGATTTTGGTCCCAGTGGACTAATTCTAATTCTATTCACAAACTTTGTTGTGGGTGGGTGGAGCTTCAAATGAATCTGCAAGAGAGGAGCATCCAATTCAAGACCTCATCTGATCCCTTCCTTTGATCCCCTCTTTGTGATATCCCAGTGGATCTTTGTAGGGTATTAGAACATGGCAAAAGTTAGAAAAGATGAAAGAGTTTTCGTAAAGGCTTCACCCTCTCTTTGCGTCTCCTTTCACCACCCAACTCCTCTTTGAACGAGGTCTGCAAAGTATTGAAATTTTATTAAATCTGGCTATGAAATGTCGAAACTTAGCATTTAATGCACAAGGTTCGAGAGTAGTTATAGAATCTGCACAGGAAGGAGCGGTGAAAATATATGTAGCAGCAATGGAAGCACTCAGGAAAAAGAGGTCAAAACAGGTTGAAACTCAATTTACCACAAAAAAGAATGGTGCTTTCTGAGTTCCTCCCCCCCTCCTTGATTGGTAATGTACTTTTTGGCAGGGTTTTTTTTGAATCTCACCCGGTTTTGTTACCAAACTCAGGCTTCTGGTGCTGTGTTTTCCTGACTTTACCTTGATCGGTAATGTACTTTTTGGCAGGGCTGGGGTTTTTTTGAATCTCACCCGGTTTTGTTACCAAACTCAGGCTTCTGGTGCTGTGTTTTCCTGACTTTCCCTTGATCGGTAATGTATTTTTTGGCAGGGTTTTTTTGAATCTCACCCGGTTTTGTTACCCAACTCAGGCTTCTGGTGCTGTGTTTTCCTGACTTTACGAATTTATCTAAAGTCTATTCCAATCTGCGAGAAAATTGTTGAGTGAAAACAAAGGGGTTTGATAGCTTGGGATTGATGCAAATTGCACTTTTCATTTCATTCTTTTGATTAAAGAGGTTGTCTCAACATTGTAAAACACTTGGAGAAATTCCCTGCATGTCGTTGAAGGGCACATTATATATGTGAAAAAGAGGAGGGATCTTACACCTACTCATTGAAAGTGGGAAGGATTTTCACTTATAGGTGTAAGATCCTGAACCCTCCCACTCCCGCTCTCAAGGAGTAGGCACAAGAATCCTCCCCCTCATATGCCTCATGATCCATGTATGTTAAGGTTCATGAAAATGTTTGCCTTGTGATTTCCAAAGGGTAAAGCCCATGAGCTCATGCAGAGGAGGGGGTCAAGGTACTGTTAGCTAGATTGAACCATGTCAACATTCCCAAGTCACCATGAGTAGTATGGCTCTAACTGAAATTGATAGATACATGGTTATGAGCAAATGTGTTCAATTTCGTCAATGTTTGGTTGGTTTTGTGCCCACTCTTGCTAATGTCCTATTAAACGGGGAAAGTTAACAAAGTAGATATTCGATTCTTAGGAAGAACCTTGTGGGGCAAGGGTTATGGAGAAATAATGGGAAATTCAATTTGGATCCTTATTATTTTCTAGAATGTTCTAGAAAGCAGCAGTTAAGTATTATGCACAACATTCTATACTAATATATTGCAAGTGTGAAAGGAGATAGATGATCAAGCAGCTAGGGAAGGACCAAGAGGGATCTTGGATCACAAGTCGAACATGACCAAATGTTTGTTGGGCCCTGCTCCCACAGGGACCGGGACTATTGCATTGGATCTAACTTTTGGAAGTTTTACCTCATTAGAACCGATTTCACATTAGGTGAACTGGTTTCTTTGGTGAAAGTGTTTAGACTGTTTAGATTGGAACGGATCTTTTTGGTGTTGAGGTGTTGGCACGGTAGGTAGATGTACAACATCTTATCAGGCCAGCGTGTTTGTGACGCCTTGTTTGTATCTTGTAAAGCATGGCCAGTTAATTTTTAGTGTATCTGGAAGGCACATATCAAGTGGAATCTGTCCTTGGATTGTTGTTGAATTTTGTGGAGCTTTGAATCTCCATGTCTTGACTTTTGTGAATATTTCGGGTTTCCCTTTCCTTTCCTTAGTGGAGGTAGGCCTGAGGCCTCAAAATGCAATCTCAAATATCAGAGTGCCACTTGAGCACAAGCACTTTCACAATAAATTTCTTTTTTTTTTATACGCTTCTTGTGGACTGGTGGGGGTCTCTGGAACATAATTTGTTCCTTTGTCCTTTGTGAACCCCCCTTTTGGTTCTATTGCACTTCTGGCTTTGATTTGGATCTTTTCTCGTTGTACTTCCTTTCCGCCTTCACTGGGTGCTTTGTTTAGTGAAGTTTACCAGGGTTTGTCTGTCTTTTTTAAGTCTCTTCAACATCTGTGCTTCTAAATCACCTAGTTGAAACTTGGGCTCTACTCCACCATGCAATCCCTGTTCCATGCACAAGTCTTTGAGTGTAGCTCGAAGTTGCTCACACAATTGGGTGACCTTTTGTGAAACTCAGTATCAGTTCCCAAGATTTGCTGGATATGACAAGGCTCCATCTTATGATTATGACCCTCAAATTAGGGTTTAATTTGGAAAATTTGTGCATTATTTTTTGTCAAGAACAACAACCCTTTTGCCAAATTTCAACTTAAAATATATGATTTCACATGGAAAAAATGACCCAAATTCGCCAGTTTTAAAAATAATAAAAATTTCCAAATCATTATTTTTTTATGATAAGTTCCAGTAGGTAACCAAGAATATAGAAGGATTTTTTTTGTTACTCTTTCCTGCTTCCACCCCATCTTTTTCTCTAGAAAAGATCACCAACGTCCGAGTACCAGGCATTACGGTGCTGAAGTAACCCATGCCACACTCCCAAGAAAAGCTCAAACGACCTTCAACAAGTGGGTACCTGTACCCAAAACTGACACAGGTAGGTAGGTAGAGAATACCTGAGGGTGCCAGACAACTCTGGCTAAGGAACTCGGCAAAATAGCCCCGTAACTTCGGGAGAAGGGGTACCTCCTCACTGAGGAGGTCGCAATGTTACCAAAAACACAGGTCTCCGCAAAGTCGTAGACCATGTAGGCAGTACAAAATACAATTAGGACCCCGAAGATCACTGGAGAGAGAACCATTTTTTCCTCCTTTTGTTTTCCCTATAATAGCTGGGAATGTTTTTCAAAAAATTCTCAGCAGCAAGGCTTTACAAATGGGAAAGCCCTTCACCAAGGGCTTTATCAGAATTTGGGCCCATCCTCAGCTTCACCTTGCGCAAACCCTTATTTTGGTGAAACCCGTGACCTCGGGTTTCACCTCAGGTTTCACCTACAATAAATATAGTGAGGGCCTTGCGAAGAAGCTTTGCCGGCCTACACAAAAAAAAAAAAAACAAAACCTAAGCAAAAGCTTGTGTGAATATTTTAAATAAAATTAGAGTGACCATCCTCATAGTGTTCAAACATAATATATGCAAGTGAGGTGTGGAGGGTGCTAAGCGGTGTTTCTTTCCATGGAAAGATTGTGTAAAATTTGGACTGAAATATTTGGTCACAAGTTCCTGTTTTTTAAAGTTTTGAGGAAAATTTTTTTTGAGAGAAATTTTTGCCAGATTTGGACACACTTTTTTGGGGGGGGGGGTTTAGGGAAGCTTTTCAGGAGCTTTCTCCATATTTGAAAGCATGCAATTGCTGATAAAGGTCTTGTTTGGAAGGATTCGATACATAGGAATGATGCAACATCAGAAAACTGAAAAGAAAAAACATTGATGCTAAGGCAAGCCGCCAAACATCACAACACAACCAAATGAATGACTCGGGCATTAACCTTTTGCAAAATGGAGATACATGGAAGTCCTTTATGAAATCCTCTCATAGCAGCCACTTTGGTTGGATTTTGTAAAGGCCATTTCTGGTCTTGGTGGCTTGGTGTTTACAACTTTAGCCGCCAAGAGCACAAACGGAGTTGGTGAAATACTCTGGAACCCTCTCTCATTAAAATAATCTGGATGATGACAACACAAGAGAGAAAACTTAAGAAAAATGGCACTCAAAGACTTGTTTTTATTTTTATTTTTTTTCGTGTAAGTGAAGTGCATGTTACCTAGACTCCATTTCCTTCCACTCTTTGTGGGTGTCTTGTGTTTTTGAAATACACCTCACTTTTTATGTTTTTATTTTCCTCATGATACCTGGTGAATATCATGAGAAAAAAAGGAAAAAAAAAATTGGAACAAGTTTTGACTAGTGTTGGGCATGTACATGGTTTTTGATATACATGTTGCGCAAGTGTAAGTGTATGTCAAAAAATATGCCATGTAAATGGATGTTTTTCATTTATATTCATGTAAGTGTAAACTGATGTAAAATTATTGCATCTTGAGTAAAACAAGGCAAAGTGTAAGTATGCTTTGGTATTGTATTAGGTAAAATATTAGGGTCTTGCACATGTCTTGCTTGTCATTGATGATTGCAATTTTTTTAAATGATAAGACAAGAACACGATGGAAGCATGTGCAAAATGACAAGTTGTGGAGGGTCAAACGATGCTAATAGGAGTTGTTGGCATTTCCTTAGTCACATTGTGACAATATTTTTTACATTATTTCATTATGCTTAAATAGTTTTAAATAATCTTTATGTTGTTTCATTATGATTTTAAAACCCAAAAAAACATGGTTGTGACATATAAGTGTCAAAAAAATTAGATTATTTTAAAACGTATTTTAATGTTAAATTGATATATCAAAAGGTGAGCATACAAATATAACAAACAATTTCAATATTATTTTAATTTATGAATATTTTACCAATGTAAAAAAAAGACTAATCACAACTAAGGTGGCTCATATTAACATGATTTGACCATACAGATCATTTCAAATATGACATTGATAAAATTTGCAACAACACTAAGAATTACAAGATGACCACAACACCATCACCTACTCTTGCCAACAAATGTAGACAAGGAGAAACAACATGAAAAGTTCACCTTAAACCCTATTATGCAAGACTATAATGAACTTAAAATTTGAAATCAACTATACAAAATAGGAGTGCAAAATGACAAAAAAGTTAAAGGTAAGAAACTCACTTACAAGAGGGTACTAATGAAGCTTGCAACAATGCTAAGAATTACAAAATGGCCACAACATTGCCACTTAAAAATGAAAATGAAAATAAGGAAAGATTTCGTAAATGACAAAGAACATAAGGAAGTTCACCCTAAACCCTCAACCTTATTATGCAAAACCATAAAGCAGTTGCAAAACAATCACAAGAAAAAAGAGTGTGAAATAACAAAAAAATAACAAAAAAAATGTAGAAAGGTCATTTGAAGTATGTCAAATGTTGAGGCTTGCAACAGGATAACAACACCACCACCAATTACAATTACAAACAACTTAGACAAAGGGGATTAGCGAGAGCCCAAAACTCACAACAACATAATGAAAAGGATTTTACAAAAATATCATTCCTCGATACTTTATACTTGAGTCTTTCTTCTTTCTTACCTACTTTCATTTAAACATATATTAATTCATGTTACATTGCATATTGAATCACTACATGAAAAAAGTATATGTTTTGCTTGGAAACATTGAAAAGAAATGGATGTTACATAATTTTTTGTAAATGTCACAAAAAGTGAATCACTTGTGAATTCATACACCTAATCATGCGAATGTTAAAGTTGGGGCATGTAACTCATTTACATGTACATAGTCAATTTACATTTGAATTTACACACATAACATTGATCAAATATTGAGATAGGTACTTGGTTCATTACATCCTCATGCAAATGTCCATAGTAATGGTTTTGGGGGGGGGGGGGGGGGGGGGGGAAATTAT
>Ga0116231_10008008_pt1 | contig 18838 bp, 17 predicted proteins | sample S1TSphgellanicum_2_FD_89695 | JGI IMG/M metagenome (GOLD analysis project Ga0116231, IMG submission 89695) | Host-associated microbial communities from peat moss isolated from Minnesota, USA - S1T2_Fd - Sphagnum magellanicum MG | ecosystem: Host-associated > Plants > Peat moss > Unclassified...
GGCGAGGGGGAGCTCGACGGGTGCATTATGCACCGGGTTCACACTAGTATATACTTAACATGAAGAGGAATTTAGTAATGGCAACATGTATGTAGAACTAGTGCTGAATTAGAAAGTGAAAACATGAAAATGGTTGCATAGAAATCTCTTCCCTCATATTGTCCCAATTTTCATGTTTATGGGTGGAAGATTGGGTACCAATTAGTACACAATGTTCAATTTGGTAAACATTGCCAGAGACCCTAAAAAGGGGTATGGATGGAACTACTTAAAAAAACTTGAACCTATGTTAGTTTGTGTCTGGGTCACAGGCACTTGAACTTGAGCCCTCGGAGCTTAAATTACAAACTTGGGAACTATGAACACTAATTTCAATTTGAGAATCTCAGAGGTGATTTGTGTAGAGTAAAATTGGGTAAAATGTTATGGTGACATTCCCAAAACAAGGGGCCTAGGACCTGAGTCGAGCTTTGCATTTTGGGAATATCCCCGACCCATGGACTTTACCCTTCAAAAGAGGGACATTCACAAATGTAATAAGATGCTTTCGAAATTCACTAGGAATTTCTTGAAGTGATTTACAAGTAGGGTACAGCCCTAAGCTGGGGCTAACCCTAACATCAAGTGTTTCAGATAAGGTGGTGTCAAGGTCTGGCCCTACATTTTGGGAATGTCCCCCACATGTGATACTATAGGATACTTGTAAGGTACCAGGAGGGAGGACAAAAACAAGCCAGGGGACTCTACGAAGAGCATAATGTTCACATCTGTAGGTGTTATGCTATTCGTAAAGCTCACCAGGTTTTTACATTTTGTGAGGCATCCTGGCAATTGCCTAGAAAAGAAGGGGGTAAGCTTTTAAGTGAATAATAAGGTAGCCTCCAAATAGAGCAAAAATCCTGTATAAAAATTAAATAAAAATAGGGATGAGAACAAGAAGTACGAGGCAAATAAAAGCACAAGAACATAACAATCAGGACACCACTAATACACTAGTAGAATATAAGAAAATAAACTAAAAGAGCACTGTCCATTAAGGTTATCCATCAGTTCAACTGGCCGTTCTTGCCCCCTAATCGCTTGACTTTATGGATAACTTTATCATATTATAACTGTTTTTTCGTCTCCTCAAGTGTTTTTTTTAAAAAACTAAATTAAACTTCATGTTTCATTAAAAGGAACACCTACCCCTAAGGAAAACCTAATTAGAAAATTGGCGTCTCCCCTGCACCTTGGAAGGCAAGGAACATCGGAAGCACCTCGTGTCGGAGGGGATGAGAAATTGATCCGCCAAAGAAAAATGAATAATATCTTGGCGAAGGAGTTGTTGCTCATTGTGAGCAGCGTCGTCAAAACAAACGCCCCAAGGAATTGGCTTCTGCTGATTTTGTTCCTTGGGGGTGTATGGCCCTCTCTATTATTCTCTGCTCTTCGCTGCCGTTTTGTTGCCGCAAACTTTCGACCTCCAACTCTCTCGTGAAGTAAAGCCTAGGCTGTCCATCATGCCAGAATCCCCGCAATCGGAGCAGCTGGACCTTCGACGTCGTCACTCGGCGGAGTACGTGAATTTTGCTTACGTTTCTGTTTCTCAGTATTTTTGCATTTTGTGACTTGATTTTAGGTCTGTTCTCTGTTTTCTGTGGTGAGGCTGCCACAGGCTATGGCAGAGGGTTAGGTTTGTCTTTCCAACTGTTTCTGAAATGAGATTGCATGGATTTGAGCTTCCTTCTTCAATCCTGCACTCCTCCATATGCTTTTTTATTGTATCAAGGTCTAACTTTAGTCCGTTTTCCAATGGAAGCCTCTTATTGTGTCTGGTCGGATCACCAAATTCTTAATTCATGTCTGTGAGTGCATCAACTAGTGCTCATTCTCTGTAATCAAATTGAAATCATATGTAGCATTTTTGTCTCAAACTCTTGTTATGCCAACTCTTATAGAACTGTTTGGCCACTCTTCAGTACGGTGAGAGCCTGTTTTGGATAGATGCTAATTGTTTGATCTTTCTGATTGCATCCTTGTGACTGTGTCGTTTGTTGCTGAGTTTTGTGCTCAGAAATCTGTGCAAACTGATTTTCTTATTACACCTTGATGGTGCTTGATTGTACACATGTTGTGATGTTGGTGCTCCTTTCTTAATCACTCCTCTCAATATCTTGAATCTTGCTCTGCAGGGATGGGAACGGCAAGGGAATTCTTGGTATGCAGATACAAGAACAAGTGCCAATTCCTGGTCAAGTGGCATCAGAGACTGTAGATTTGAAGATGAATATGCCATTACAGCTGGTCAAAGATGACATTGTTCAGTTGCCCAACCTGTTGCCTGACCTGTTGCCTGATGCTGTGGATTTGTTGCAACCACTTGATGAGGATCTTGAGCCTGCTCCAGAAGATTTGAACCCTGCAAATCATACTGCAGACTGTGTCGGGGGGAAAATCCATGTGCTGGGGATTGATATGATTGATGGGGATGAGTCGGCCATGCCCCAGCAGCTGAAACTGACTGGTGTTCACAGCTCGAATGTTGATCCTGAGGAGATCCCATTGGAGGATGGAGGTTAGTACAGCCAATTGTCTAGAGGTAGTGTTGTTTCTATTTTTTTTCTCTTGCTATTTGCATCTTTGATGAAAAGAATTCTGCTGTCTAGGGGCTTCACTATTTCTTCATTTGCTTGCAAACAGTTTTAGTTGTGGTTGGTCTGTTTTAATGTCATCATAATAGTCTTTCAGTTTGTTTATTAATGGGAAGTCTATGCTTGTGGGGAACAGAGATGGAGCACTAGGAAGTATTTGAGCAAACCTGGAAAGGTGAGCTACACACTGGAACATCCTTTGGTTTTCCCTAGTTTCACAAGTTACTGTTGTTCTCAGACCTTTTGATCTCTTACTTTGAAGTTTTATCTATGTTGGTCATTGGTATTGTTTCATGTCAATTCCCCCCATCTACACTTTTCTTTTTCAGTTGCAAGAACTAAAAATATGTGATTTGTTTGGCTGTATTTCTGGTTGAAGGGTTGCCTTCTGATGTGATTCTTCTTTGCTAAGTTCTCACTTTTACTAGTGTTGAAGGAATTGACAGTGTTTGTTTCTGAGGTTTCCAACTGGTTTTTCGGAGGATGAGTTCCTTATGGCTCTAGCTGCAATACTTGTTGACGAATGCTGCCCGAATTACAATAGGCCGATTAGTTGAGTCTGTTATTTGCTCTTTATGTATTTCTGCTGCAGTGCTTTCGTTTTTGAAGATCAGTCCCTAGAATGCATGCTTGAAGTAATGCATCATGATATTTTGGAGAAACCTGCACTCCAATACTCTGCTGCAAACTCTTGCATCAATTTACAATACCTGTCTCCTGTGGGGTTTTATGTGCATGACCTGCTGAAGTATGGTAGAGGTTCATTATGGTCACAGTTGGCTTTGGATGTTTTTGCTGATTCAGAGAATTTCCCTTACTTCCAAATATCTTTACTCACATATTAAGGGTATGACGATGTCCTTGGAGTCCCTCCATGACTTCAAGGTAGCAAAGGTTTTCGATTTATCTTCTTGGTTAGATTCCTTGCAGATGCTTCCCTAGCCAAGCTTACAGTTATCCTCATGCTTGGTCAGTCATTCTTTTAGCAGTTAATTGATATTCCACTGGGTACTGATTGTGCAGTTTTTTAACTAACTTCTTCACATGAGTTTGATTTTGATACATCTTGTTAAGACTAATTCTTGTCCAGCTGTTATTTCTAAGTCATCCTCAGAAAGAAGGTTTGTAGATTATCTGTCAGTTCCTGATATCCCTCATTCTCTGACTTCATGTATTTAGACAAAGCCTCTACTGCTGGTGGCATATAATCTAAATCATTCTGTAAGCTTAATTGTAGTTCTAACAGTTTCTCTTGCAATTTCTTGGAATAACCCAAGAACATTAGTCTGAACATTGACAGTTTTGACAAGTGTTCTCAGTCAGGTAGTAACATCATTTGCGTGTCACATGTGGATTCCAATAATTCAGATTCTGCCATATTTTTGAGGAATCAATATTTAGTTTTATAGTTTGTGAAGTGTTTGCAGCTTAAAGGAGTTCTCTAATAACTCAAATGGGAAGGAAAGGTTACCTGTCAAAGTTTTCATTAAGAGCAAACCAGGATTTTCCTAACACAGATTTCTGTTAGGTGATTCTGCCCTCGGAATCCTCAAAATGATTATTACAAGGGCTTCTAAATCCTGAGTGGGAAGGTTTCTGAAGCCCACTTTGTCATCAAAAGGCCTTGCTTTTAGAGTTCTCCCTCTTGTTTCTCCTTCCTCATGTTTCACTCTGTTTTTGGTTCCTCTTGTGCTTGTTAAGTTCCACTTGCTTCCTGGTTTCCTTTTTCATCTCCTTTTCTTTTAGGTTTTATTGAGCTTGCCAGCATCAGTTTCTTGGAAGAGAAACTCAGTATGTTGTTTAATGTATGATGTTGACCATGGCCTATTCCCAGGAGCTGATGAAGTCTGTGGGTCTTGTGACAGAAACTCAGTACGTTGGCTAATGTATGACATTGAAATTTCACCTCCACTCCTTGCAGGGAGCTGATGAAGACAGTAGGAATGGAAGAGTAGCTGGTCAGTACCATACGTGTTGCTGTTGAACCAGTGACTGTTGCAGGGGAGCTTTTCCCCCAGGCTTTTGGTTTTGGGCTTCCTCCTTTTCCTGTTTGCTGATATATTGGATCTGAAATCTCTGTAACCTTATTACCTGTTCATCTCTCAAATTCTGTTCAGATTGTCTTATCATAACTATGTACAGAGATATTTCAAGCATGCAGGTTTGACTTGCAGGTCTGCACAAAAATCCTTCCTGTGTCTGCCTACTTATCTGTGCCTTGCTACATACGTCCTATAACTGATGAGATAGTTACCTGACAAACAAGAAGCATGGTGCCATGATCTACTTGGGCACATGGTTGTGCTCACCCATAGTATTTGTGATGGGTAGGTTCCTTAACTTGTGACTAGTTTATCCAGTGACCCTACATAATTGCTAGTTTGCCTAGAAGATGGCACGATCATGTGTTGTCAGAACCCAAGACTAAAACCTGCTGTGAATCCTTGTAATTAGGCTGCTGGGTTTCTAGTATATTTGCTGACAAGTAACTTCATTGGATTGTTCATTTTCTGTATCTGGTGCTCTTCATCATTGAAAATTGACATAGTTCTTGCTTGATGGATGTTTTGTGCTTTTGTTCTAGAGACCCTCAGTGATCAAATGGATTTTGAATTGATTGGTATCTGATTGGATGTCTATCCTGTGATATAATTGCATTGATCTTCATATCCTCATCGTGCACAATTCGTAGGATCCTGCATACAGATGCAAGTGGGTTAACACTCACCTTGGCATGGTCCTAGGATTTTGCTTTTCCATTGTAAAGTTGCTGTAAGTTGGTCTTCCAAGCAATAAGTCATCACAAATTACTGGACAAGAATTGGTTTGCATGGTATGGAACATACTAGATATCAAATTTAATTAGCAAACTGCATTTTCTTAAGGCTGTGCACATGTAGCTCCTGTCAACCTGAGAAATCTGTATGGCACATGGCAGACAGGTAGACTAACTGGCAACAAACATTTCTGAATGCTTTGCACGCATAGACAACTATAGACAGTGTGATACATTTGTATGAATGCACACACTAGTAGGATTATCACGAATGGCACATTAAACCTGCTTCACATACCTGTCTTCTTTCTCTGAGACCCTTGCCTTTGATAATCTACCTTCATTGGCCTCATCAAACATGAACAACCTAGTGTCTTCTTGAATATCACTCTAAGAAACAGAATACTGAACCATACCTTTTGTTTCTTGATCTAATTGTCAATGCATAAGATATACATCTGACAGTTCAGCACCAAAATGTGTAGGATGCAGGTTTGAAAGTCCTGATCTGTGCTCCTACATTGTGTCTTGCTGCTGTGTCTTGGCATCTCCTTGACCTACTCCTCTAATTTGTCAACACTGTAAGCAGCAGTTGCTGTTCTGTTATAGCTTGAGCCCATAAGCAACCCCCTTCTATCCAGACTGGGCTTAAGCCCTAATTTTAAGTTTGTACACAATTGCTAGCATTTGATGTCGATTGTCAAAGTTTTAGGTTTACATAACATTACACAGCACAATTGGGTTTGTTGCATGTTTTGTGTTTCTGCCTTGTTGCATTCTGGATTGACCAGATTAAAACTGTGGATGCTAAGAGTTTCACCATTGGATCATTAGTATGCAGAGTAGACTTAAAATGGGTTTGACATGTGTGGCTTCTATAACTGAAGAGCTGGGTTGTAGAATATGAGGGTTAGAAGAAATTTTAGATGAGACTTGGTGGATTACTTGGCCACAGGGGTGCTCAACTGTCCCACAGATGTGCAATGAGTTTCCAATGTATCTATGGTGGCAGTTATGCCAACCTACCACTGGCACAAAGCCTGTGTGATATCCTGATGTGGTTGGAGAAAAGACTAGGGATCACAATGGGTCACTTCCCTAAAGCTTTCTCCACAAACTCATTTCGGGTAAGCTGTGACACTACCAACAAGGGATCCCCTCTCTCAATCATCAACTCTCTGAGGCAACAATTACCAATTGGTTTCAAAAAGATGCAACCCAAGTCATCCATTCTAATTCAGAGCAGTAGCAATGGGCTTGGCAATCACCTGCTTCAACTTCTTGTGGACTCACCTTCCAAGTCATTGTTTTTTGCAAGGTTGCATGGGCATTCTTCAACGACACTTCCCACATGCCCTTTTGAAAAGCTTGGTGTCAGTTATGGCATACTGGCACTACTACAGATATTTGTTTTTTAACTACTTTTTATAGTTAAGTTTAGTCATATTTTTAGTTGCATCAAACAATGGACAAAATTGGATGTAGTCAAAATAGACCAATTGTTTTTAACACAAATGTGATTAAAACTATATGATCAACATGACTAAATATGCTCATCTGAAATGGCTAAAATGATTAAGGCTATTAGTTGATATGGTATTATTAATTTGATTTTTAAATTAAAAATTGAATTATTTTTATGAATATATAATGACATTATGAAACTTTAAACTTTTTGAACCATAGGTGAATTCAAAACGTTGCCACCCTTGACCTTGGATTCAAGGCTAGAAAAAAGAATTTTTTCTTAATTTTTTTTTTTTTCCAAGTTGACTTGCATGTTCGTTAACCAACAATCATACAAGCCATGGAATACCCAAACTTGGGAATTTTTTTTTAACAATGATTGTGGAACGTAAGGTTTGAACCCAATAACCTTCTCGACCACATTCCATGGCCTTAACCACCAACCCATCACTTCACATGATAATGAAAAATGACATTGCAAAAATATATAAACACATTTTGAGCAAAAAAAATAAATTTCTAATCACTATTTGATTTGATTGATTTGGTAGATTTATTATTACATTGAACTTTGTAATTTCTTGAATTAAATTTTTTTGTAAATTATAATTATTTGAAATACTCATTAATTAACAAATTCAGATGTATTTTTTGAAACTTTGAATTGAGTTATATATTCAATTATTATTTAAATACATATATTATTTACGTTCATGAAACTTTGTGATTTTTTTCCATTTCAAAATGTAGAAAAACTAAGATGGTTTTAAATATTTATTTTAAAAACTCATATGCAATGTTTGAAATATAATTATTTAAATAAAACAACTACTTTCACAATTACACTGAATTTTTAAATTTTTTTAGTTTCAAAATGTGAACAAATAATTAAATTACTCAATTTCAAAATTCATATATAATCTATTAAATCTTTGATTGAGTTATAATTTATAGATACTTAGGAAAACCTAATTTATTATCATAATCACATTGAACTTTTTGATTGTTTTGAATTTCAAAACATGAACAAAAAGTTGAATATTTGTTTCAAAGATTCAAGTAATGGTTTTTTTTGCTTGGGTTACAAATATAACTATTTAAGTACATTTAGTTTCCTTATTTTAATCATTGACTTCAATTTTATAATCTTTTTAATCCAAATTTTTAGACATCATTAATTTACATATTTTGATTTATGCCACATATTTATCAAAAAAAATTTAACAAAATATATTTAAAATAACATAAGAAAAATTTTCACTTTTGAAATTATGGTACTAAATTTCATATGCCTTCAATCATATATCAATTTTTGTAATAAAGGTAAAAGAATTGAATTTAATGTTATAATGTTTTTGTAATTACATTGGATTTTACTTTAATTTTATTTATTAATTAAATTTCTTAAAAATTTCAAATTTGAACGAGATATACATTAGTTTTATTTTATTATATTTATTAAATTAAAATAAGTTATTATATTATATTATTCCATTTTACTCATGTTATTTGATCATAAATAAATAAATAGATGGTTTAATTTGGGGTTAGTTTAATTTGGACATATATATGCATTCAATTGATTCATCATAAATATTAGTTGAATCATGGAATTTGAATAATTCAAGATTAGCATGTACATTAATATAATTAATATGATTTATTTTCTATGATTTTGATAAAAAAAAATAAAAAAAAAGATTAATATTCCTTTTTTTCATTACCTTTTTTTTCAAAATTTTCAGCTTGTAAATTATTTATTTATTGGAATAATTATGAATAATAATTGAAATCATGATAACTATATCTTTTATCATTTTTTTTTGTAATGAAGTTTTGAAAATGAGAACATGATTTATTTTCAATTTTACTAGTACTGCATCATTAAAAATAACATTAGAATCATGTATGTTATATTTTATGACTAATTATAGTCATGTTGGTTGGATTAGTCAACATAAACAAATCCATGTGGGCATCCACATTTACCACATGTGCAACATGTTGTTTAATTTGATCATAATGCTAGATTTTTTAATCATAACAAACATTCTTACTTTTTATGTTAGCTTGGGGGCAAGTGGGGGGACAATATTCATAAAAATTAAAAAATACATGAGTAAAAATATAAAGTGCAATATATTTGTTGTATTGGGATAAAAAATTATAAGTTTATTAGTTCAAATATAAGGTCATTTATATTTTAAAAACCAAATTATAACTGAATTTAAAGCGTATATGTAAATTTTTGATATGATTTTTTTTTCCTAATAAAGCATGTGCATTAAAAATTTAGGGTATTAGATGTTAATAGTTTCAATTAAATTTAATGTAAGAAAAAAATGTAATAAATAGGTTTTAAACCAGCTAGATAAAATGAAATAAAACTTATCTAGAAGTTAGAAATTTGGTAAAATATGGCCTTTATTATGAAAAAAATTTAAATAATTCATACATTATAGTGTGCCATCATCAAGTGAAGTTACCAAAAATTTAATTAAAATCCTATTTTCATCTATTTGAAACCAATTTAAGACACCTACTTGCATTTACTTTCATTTTCAAAATTTTATTTAAATGCATATTAAGAAAATAAAACATAATATCATTATATTGAAGTCAAAGAACATTATCATATTAATCATTAAACTCAAGATTATTTCAGAATTTTTATATATTAAGATTTATTTTATGATTATTTTCACTTGAATAAGGATCATAAATTAACCTACTTTAACATGTTTGCACCCGTCAAAAAGGGGTTTCACAAGGCTACCCCAAATGTATCAAGTGCTTTGAACAAGCCCATAATCACATGTTTTGGCACCAAATCCTCACCAATGAATTTTAGAATTAATGCAAATGTATCAAAACCTATCCCAAACATTTAGAGATCAAAGGTGATTGGCAATTGCACAATTACCTATTAGATGTAGGTAATATGTGTGTTTCCATGGGTTTTGCAAGCACGTTAGGGATGTGGTACTTCTTTAATTACTTTTGAATGGGGCAATGGATCTTAGAATCCTTGTGCATCATTACTTTCAAAAACCAAAGTGATTCCATATAAGAAGACAATGTTTCATGATTTTTCACAATGAAAAGCATAAGGTGTTCAACAAATTTGAATTGAGGTGAATCATTTTTCTAGTACCCACCCTCACCACCCAAAAGATTAATGATTGCCAAAGGATGAACCACCTTTTTACTTCTTGCATGCACTCCTACCCCCCATCTCCCCCACCATTAGAAGATCTTGATTCTCTCTTATATTTAGCATATTCTTCACGATGTTCATTAGTAGATGTTTCTTCATTGAAACATTTCCATGGGCAAGGTTATATTGCAATAAACCTTTTCTAGCTTTCATGGTGCTTTGTGAACTTTGAATGGACTCAGGCATCAACATATTGTTATAACAAATGATGCACCTCATACCTTGCATAGCTTGCACATCAAATTCATAATTTTGATCTTGAAAAAGAAAAAAAGCCCAAAGAACATTTAAACAATGGAATGGCACCCAAAACTTCTAGGTTTGTCCAAAAGATGCATACTAGACTCTTCATGTTACTAGTTCTTTTGCCTCTTAAACTTCATCTTTATTTTCAACTTTTCACACCTTTGAATCAATGCCAATAGTCTATTATACTTTTAAACTTGTGCCAATGGCCTATTGCACCTTTGAATTTGTGTAAGTTGAATAATGTGGTTTAGTTGTACACTCAATATTATCACCAATGTAGACTTCAAAATGTGATATTGACGAGTCCAACTCCATTTCAACATAACCCACATTGTTCAATAGTTACAAATGACTTTAGTTGCACACTAAAGGCTCAAGCTACACAACGTTCCACACAAAAATTGAAATTAGTTGTACCCATTTAGAATTGAAGCTCTAACAATGAAAACTATGAACAAAACAATAGCTGCCACCATGCTATGAAGACAATGATCATTAAACAAATCATATTGGAATATTTGGGGATTGTGAGTAAAAGTAAGCAAAATGTGGCATTCAACTTAATTATAAACAAAACAAAACATGTGTGAATGAAATTGTGTTTAGAATGAGCTCAAATAAATTTGATTAAAAGAAAAAAAACAAAACCATCAAAGATGCATGTACCACATACAAAGGAACTTGACTACTTCAAGCCCAAGGAGATCATTGTAATCGAACACAACCATTGCAAACCTAAAAAATTGAAAAGCTACGAAGTTGTGCACCTTATTGCATAAACCTAACTTTTTGCAATACTCACACCTAGCCAAAATTTCTTATGAGAACCATAATATTGGTGTCACCTTAAGTAGTTCAAATATTAATACCCAAGCTAGTTTGGTACATGAGCTTTAAACCCTTTTTTTGAAATACATTAGCCCCAATGTTGCAAGTATCCCATACTTTGGTTGTGTTGAACACAATCCCTTCCACATACCAAATTGGCAATTGAGGGAGTGGGGCCTATTTGAGGGCGATGAAATCCATGCTTTTCAAGTAACACATTTTTATTGCCTCAAGCCAATGGACACACATGTGTAGATTTTGGGTGCACCCATCCAATTGATGGGTTGTTTTGAACCCTACCCATTTAATTGTTGGGTTTCTTCTCAAAATATGAATGTGGGGTATTTGATTTAAGCATGCTTTTATATCATTTTATTTTTTTTGGGTTGTCACTTGCCTTTTTGTATCATGAGGTTTCATATCACTATGAAATGTGAAAAAAATTCATATAACTAATTTTTTAAATGAAATTTGTTTGATAAACATAAAAATAAATAGTTTCAATTCCTTTAAATCTCATTAAAATGAGATTCTTACAAAATTGATTCAAAAGATTATGCAAGAATTGATGAAAATAAACATGTTAGTTATAAAATAAATTAAAATTCTAATTTAAAATTTGAGATATGAATTTTTAAAATTAATTTAATGTTATTTTTAAAACTTCAATAAGGCTTTGATGAAGATTTAATAACAAAAACCATAATGAAATTAATTTTTAATTGATTAATTTGTTTGTATTGTTGTCACTTTTATATTATAATTTTTTTTATTGCCCTAATATAGTAAACATGCATGTAACATTTTAGATTTTACCAAACATTATAGGGCAAACACAACATGCTTGACTAGTATGGTTTTTTAGACTTGTACTCATACTTGTACTTCATACCTAGGTTGCACCAAATATACTAGTACACCACTAGTTCACATTTCATTTGATTATTTTCTAATACAAATTCCAAATCAAAATATTAATGAACACAATTGTGACTCATTATGGATCATAAATTTTCCAAAATGTTTAATGGTCCATCTAATATCGAATGTTTTCTTGATAAATCCATAATTATTGAAATTTTTATGTTAGATTCATTTCTTTGAGATCCTCAAATCCATCATCATAGATAAACGTATCAAAAAGCATGAAGCAATGTGTCATTTATATTTTCCATTGCTTCTCATGTGAAAAAAAAATCTTTATACCTTTTGATGGAGTCACAGATATAAACGAAACTTACAAAAATGAAGCGAAAAATATTTTCTTAATATAATTCAAAACAAAATATAGATCATAACATTAAAAAGTGATTTGAAAAAATCATATATACATATATATAAAGAAAACCTCTTTTGGTAGAGTATTAGGCCTATATGTAGCAAATTATTGTACTTCGTATTTAACAAAAGTAGTCAGCAAAACAATAACATTTCATTTTAAATAAAAAAAGAGAAATACATGTATTTCATGCACAATAAATGCCATTTCAGCTCGTTCTTTACATCACATTATGATTACCACTTCGTCATTCTACGTGGTCTTTTAATTTCATAAATACATCAAAAAAGCAAGACAAGTCTTTTGTATTAAAACCTCATTTAAATGAAAATTTGAGATTTGCCTATGGACTTTACAAATGTCAAATGTTAATCATGTTTAGAAAAATAATTGAAAGACCTAATTATCTAGAGGAATTGATTTAAACAAGAATTTTAAGTTTTTATAATTTGAAATTTTATAAAAGGACAAACCTAAAATACTATGTTGGATTGATTTTAATGTTTATTGTAATCTTGAAAATGATTATAAAAGAAAATTCTTTTATTTAATCCATATGTAGTTTTGAAGATTCATAAAAATAAAATTTTAAGTTTTTACATGACATGATGCATATATAAAATGTAGTATCAGATTGATATTGTTCAAAATTATTATATGTATATTTTAAACAAGTATTGTGTTGAATGGGAAAAATTACAAAACATCAAAAACCATTTAGCAAATGTAAAAAATAATAAAATTTGAATGGATGTTTTTCCTTTTGTTGAAGATATTTTAAATATGTCAAGACCAACAATTATTCCCTGCATGGTTTATTCATTATAAGCCAATACAATTGAATTTGATTCATATGACCTTGCACTTGCGGATTTGAAATCATTTGAAGCAATACATGATTTTAATTTATTACATATAGACCCATCTCAAACAACTAATGGAATATTAGTTTATGAAACTATGTTTATGTGGCAAGGTGTTTAAATGAAGAAAAAAATATATTTGATGATATTTTGTATAAAAAATAGAAAACCAAATGAACCATTGCATATATTTAACATCGGAAGGGTAAACATTGGTAAAAATTTCACATTTGTTAATTATCATCAAACATGCCTGATTCCAAATTTATATAATATAATACAAGAATATGGATTGAGAAAAGTACTAAAATTTGTTTATACTAGTAAAATAGCCTTGAATATAAATGGGAATGCAATACATTCAAGTTTCAAAATTCCAATAAACAAGAACCTTCATCAATTAATGAGTTTTAGTGATGAAAAAATACACATACTTATTAAGAGATATGTTGAAATTGAAATTTTTGTTGCTTGATGAAATGTCAATCATTATAAGCCATTAGATGTTCACATTTGTGGAGAGAAAATTAAAATTAATGAAACATGTTCATAACACCTTTTTGGGCAACCTTGATGTAATTATAAAAGATTATTTCTATCAAGTTCCTTCCATTTGTGATTCATGAGTATTTCCTAGAATAAATTATAATGGTTTTGACAAATTGTGGTTACAGACATTTGACAAGGGAAAAAAATGTTATGAACCTTGACAAGTCCTATGACAATTGGATAAAAAGTTTATTCAAAATTTGAGTAAATTTCATCAATCGAATATTAACAATAAATTAATTTTATGCATGAAACATGTTTAAAACGACCATCATTTGATCACCAATTACTACATTTATTTTACACAAATGAAATGACTTGTAAACATAATTTGAAAGTCTTTGATATAATTCTAGATAAGGTTTTACTAACAAAACTATAGATATTCCACATTACACATGCCTTTTGTATTTTATTTTTGAGGATAAAAATCTTTTAAGGTGTACCATTCATGATGAAAAGGACGTAGTCTTTAATGAAGTCATTGTTTTTATTTATATTTTGATTTTAATCAATACTAATGAATAAAAAAATGTCAAATATTTTACAATACAAACTCTTAAGGTTGATAAAATATGGACTCCAATTACAAAAAATACCAAAAAAATATAAGTAAGGGAAATCCCAATCATCTTATCTTATCTCTTGCATACTATACCTTATACAACTAATAGTTGCTTGAACAATACATTATGCTCAAGGTTTGACATTGGATCATTTAGCCTTTGATCCTTTTTATGTTATAAAAACATAGTTTAATTTATACTACATCATCAAGAATTTGAACAAGAGAAAATTTCTATTTATCAAATCAATTTGAATTAAAATACTTCCAAGTGGACAAGTGGTGGTTGATGAAATGAAAATGCATCAAACATCAACAAAATATGAGTCGACCATACCTATCCGCAAACACCTTAGCCAAACACATTTGATTGTGCAATCATTGAACATTTGATCGTGCAATCATTGAACATTTGATCCTTCCATTTGATCCTTCCAACATTGGCACCAATGATGGATTATAACCTTGGCACATCTCATATGTTATGGTTGAATGAAATTGACATAAATGCATCACAAGATTTTATAAATTTCTCACAATTCAATGTTTAATCATGTTGTGATAAACATGGGATCATGATGATGTATGTTAGAAATATGACTTTGTAACACTATGAAATATGCACACATGATGATGTTGAATTCATTGTAACTTATGTCATTTAATCTACGTATGTGGAAAGCATTACATGTAGTAGCATTTTATGAATCCCTATAATGTATTTAGAGTGTTTCCTTTACAGATTCAGTAAGTTTGATATCAAAGCATCTCAATCTTGTCCTACAATTTTTATTGGCGGTTTCAATGTTGAACATATTTCCCCAATCTAAAGAATTAGAATGTTATACGAAAGATTATAATTTTGAACTTACATTTTCGAAATGTACAACAAATTACAATTCACAACTAGACCACATATGGACTAATGCAATTCAAAATGGTTGCCAATCGAGAAGCATAGAAGCATATTGGATAGACCATAACTCTATTCATTGCATTTAAATTACCTGATCATCTCCAACGCTTTCATCTCCCAGTGACCAATTCAATGTTTGCCATTATGATATATCTTTCCTTCGGTAATATTTGCATGTAGATGTCGAGGCATGGCCCTCATGTACTTGACACTATTTTTTAATTCAATCAAGAATCAAGCAAATGTTCCTTGAAGTTCTTCTACTATTTTGATACGCACATTAGACATTGTGGGCTTTGTGGAAGAAGGCATCACTGCTTGCCTGTGCTTTGCATGATTGCAATACATCTACCATTTGCCTCTATTGTGGGCTGGCACCAAGTCTCAGCTTGGGTGTCATTGATTCATGATGGAGTGCGTCCACAGTGTGGTGTGGAGTTACCTCAACAAAATCTAAGGGATTGTCCTCCAAGGTTAACACAGAAGTCTGAGGATATAATCATGAGCCTTCTTCTGCTTTTGTCCCAAAAGTTCCTGCCCAGTTAGCGCAAATGACAAACAGAGTGAGAAGAGCGGTATCAGTATAGTATCACTACCCGTGGAGAGATGACATATCCTTGGTCATAGAAGGTGTGATCAGATGCAGAAGCACATCTCCTTTTCTCCAGGGAAGTAAGTATTTCTTTACAAATGACAATGGCACTTGAGAACTGCACTCTGTAGATCTGCATCTTTATTTTGAGCCTTCCAAACTAGCAGGGGCAGAGGAGCTTTCTTTCCTGAGGGTTAGTGTCAAAGGCTTTTGCCCCTGCCGACGTTTCCACAGAGGTTCTTCAGAGGCTCTTTTGGTGAGGACTATCCTTTGGGAATCCTTGTCACACATTATAACTGAGCCTGAGGCTCCATGAAGAGCTTCCTGGCTCTGGTTATCCTGATGTTCCAGCCGCAGGAGCAACAAGGACTTTCTCACCTGGAAAGATCCATTAGTTTCAGGTTGCACTTCTGAATCCACCAGAGATTGTGTGGTTTTGGCAACAGAGTCGGTCTTGCTGAAGCGTCCAAGATCAAATTCAAACTCATCTCTTACTGTAGCAACAGTGCTTGAATTGACTGTAGCTTTGGACCCAAGAAACTGTTTCCATTGGAAATGCTTTGGGGGAGTTTCAGGCACCACATCTGCCACTACCCTTGACGATCTTTGTAGCCTTCTCTCTTGACTGCTAGCTTGCTCCCTGCCTTTCTCCCCTTTCTCTGCAGCCTTCATGTGCTTCACAGGTTTCACTTGGATCTGCACCAGGTAAAAGGATGATTCAAAACCACTAAATTCTCTGTTTCTCAAGAACCCTAAAAGTTGTGTGTGACCAGGGTTTGAACTACGTCTTGCTGCTCTAAACATCCTCTTTTGCTCACAAGGGCATATGTTGGGATTGATCACTGGATTTCCTTTATGATGTTTCTGCACAGGAAAATCTTATGCACCTAGAATAGCTGCAACACAAATAATTTGGTGTTGAAATGGCTCACACAAAGGAAATTTTGACTCGGGAAAAAACCCTAATCCATCTTACCTGGCCTATGCAGGTCAGAACAGGCGATGTCGGATCCTCATCACTTGAATGATCATAATCCTGTGCGTGGTTCATGAAAGTTGTGCGCGAGAGAGATGCGACTTTTGTCCCTCGCAAATTTGTTGCAGGAAGAGGACGTCTTCTCCATTTTCTCTGTCCAGCTCGTGTACTTGCCATTGCTGGATGTGTCACCTGAATTCCAAAATATGCAACTTATCAAAAAATTCTTGCTAATTATCACAGTGGCCGTGTCCAAACTGGGGGGAAAAAAAAAAAAAACACGACGCAGCCTTCGAATGATACGAGAAATTTGAAGATCGAGCAAAAGGGGTTGGAGAAGATCGATGATTTTGCCGTTCGACGATTCTTACCAAATTGAGAGAACAACTACCAAAACACGTGAACAACCCACACCCAGAAGAAGAAGCAGAAGGCTCGTCCTCCGAGCTTATACCAACAGCTGAGTCACAGGATGACACGGCAGAGCCCGTGAAGGAGTTACCACCAGATCCCTGATCAGCTTTACTGGCAATGATGACATGATCCATCTCCACCTCAGCTTCCACTCTCCGATCACAATGAACTCTCAAGCTAACTAGTTTTATGCTACTCACACATGTATGAATCCCATTTTCATCCTCACAAATGTTCCGCACTGGAAAGGCTGTCTGTATTCACTCTTGAAAATGCAGATTGGCCGATCCTTACAGGTCTGCAGCAGCTGGATCTCAAACTTTGAGCTTCTCCCATTGATCTCTTAACTGAAACTGCAAACCAAGGCACCTGCACATACATGTGAGTACTCATCCAAAATAACTTTAAAACTCCTCGGAGCTACTTCACCTCTCCCTCTTCCTCCCACCCTTCAAGCTCTACCCCTAAGGGAGAGCACACAATATAACGACCACAAGAAAAGAAAAGATATGAGAACTCGAACTTGCAAAACTGAGTCGCAGATATAATATATGATGTATGAAGAAAACACAAGGAGGAGTGAACTGGGGTTGCAAATTTGCTGCAGAGGGATCGAACAAATGGCGAATGCAAAAAAAAATCAAATGGGCATTTCTTTTTCTTTTCTCGAAGGTGGGAAATCACTTAGAAACATCTCCAATGGTGCTCAATATGTGACCTTGCGAAAAAAAAAACAAAAAAATTTCCCTCACATCCAAGTTTTTAGTTACTTACTTCTTGTTCTTTTCCAACCCCACACATTAGGCTAGTGCGGTGACGAACAATTGTAAGCAGCAGCAGTTTGTTGTGGGTGTGGGAAGAAAGCCCAAATTCCATTGAACCCTGTGCAAAGAAGAACCAGTCCAACAAAACAGGCTGCGGGACAGATGCAGCAGCAGCGTACGCACACCAGTGACCACCACCATCGTCGTTGTACGAGAGAACTCAATTATTTCTCACAAAAGATCAGAAAAGACCACTTTGGGTCAGGTCAGGTCAGTTCAGGTCATCCGATTTAGGGGGCAGCTGCTGCACTGAGAGAGAGAGAGAGAGAGAGAGTGAGAGAGAGAGTGAGTGTGTGTGTGTGTGTGTGTGTGTGTGTTTGTTTGTTTGTTTGGTGACCCGCCATCTGCGTGTGACTTGACCCTATTTTAGTCAATTATAGGACCAGCAGTTGCAGGGATTTAGGTAAGTTTCTAAAAATAAACTGACTTCATGGCCTTCTAATTCAATGCCCAAAGTCAAGACTCTATGGAATTCTGGTTCCCATGGGCCCATGACACTCTCTAGACTCTAGACTCTAGTTAGGTGAAAATAAGGTCTACATTAGCAAGAGTCAACCAGCACCTACCAGTTTTTTTTTATAATTTTTTTTTTTTTTTTTTTTCTTATTTATTAAAACTAAGATTCCCTATAGGGTTTTCGGAGTGAATATGGTAAAAAGTTCATATAACGTGATTGAAAAGTAAAAAAAA
>Ga0116231_10008010_pt1 | contig 18835 bp, 16 predicted proteins | sample S1TSphgellanicum_2_FD_89695 | JGI IMG/M metagenome (GOLD analysis project Ga0116231, IMG submission 89695) | Host-associated microbial communities from peat moss isolated from Minnesota, USA - S1T2_Fd - Sphagnum magellanicum MG | ecosystem: Host-associated > Plants > Peat moss > Unclassified...
CATTCAGTGCAGCCGTCATGCAAATTCCTCAGTACAACTCCTCTCCCCAATCCAGCAAAGCTTCCCATGTAAAAGCAGCCGTCATAGAAACCAACGGCTTAATTAACAAACGACCTAACTTCCTTGATCAATGACGTCCAGGAGTCTGATGTAACCTAATTTCGGGTTACAATGTATGGACATCACATCTTGGATTATTTTTGCTCGTTTTAAGTATATTTATTAAATTTAAACTTAATGTAATCAAATATTTTTAAAAATCCAACAAATAATGAAAAACTTGAATGTATGGAATGTATTTATGACAAAATAATACTTTTCACAGAGTTTGAAAAAATTGCATATATACTTCAAAATTAGGGTTGTGAGTGGAATTCTTAGGTGATTTTTTCTATGGTGTATGATATTGATATACATGAATTAAATCTAGGACCATTTAGAGATTTAAAGTTTTTGGATAAAATTTCATTCAAAAAATGTGTGTTTCTTACATTTTTGAATAACAAATGCATAAAAATATCTTTTTTAAAGAAAAAAATTGCTACCTTATCAAAGAGGAGGAGATTTTATAAATGGAAATTGCATTAGTTTTTCAATTTTCTTTGTTTGGTAATGTTTTATGAACCACAAGCATGAGGCCCTATGGCTGTTGAAAAATTATAAATTATATATTGTATGTACATTAATTTTATCCAATCCTCTTCATCTAACTGTTAGATCAAAATTAATTTTGATTCAAAATAAACTTTGAGTTCCAAAAGGTTGTCATGCTAAAGTTTTTTGCTTGTGTTTATGATAGATAAAGGATACCATCAAGATATTAGTTTATTGCATACTATAATACTCATTATACATCACCTTTTTTGGTGAAAAGTGGTTCACCCTTAGTGTGCTTTCACCCCACCAATATGTTTAGTGTGCACACTAGCTTGTAGTAGGTATTCACACATAGTAGTTTGTTAACAAGGTTATAGGGAAATCAATTATGAGAGCAAATTAACAAATAGGAAAAAAAGGAAACCTAACCCTAAGAGTAAAAAATGTCTTTGAGAAAATAAAAATAAATCATAAACATATCAAGAGAACCCTTGAACAACAACACATATGAAGTTGATGGAAGATTCAACTATAACATAAAAAAACCTAAACAAATAATGAGTAAGAAAATAACAAATCAAACCCTAAAGAATGTAGAATGTTTTTTTTGGGAAATATAAAATCAAAGAGATGAATAGTTTGAACAATAATAACCATCAAACACATGTTGAGAGACCTTCCACACCAACATGTATGCAAGTGACAAAAGACTATCAAATATAACACTAAAAAACCCCAAAAGAAAAAGGAAAAGACAAATGTAGATAATTAAGGCATGTTACACAAAACCATGAGGTTGATGTGATCATAAACCAAACAAGATGTGCTAGGATGGTCATTACAATGATGAATATGGGGCTTAGTCTCATGATGTTGTAACACTAGCCAAAAGTAAAAGTAATTTATAAACCAAAGGAATGAAAATATTTAATAGGAATTCACCATGGTAGAAAAACTAGGCTAGTTTCACTTCTTTGTTAAAAACCCCCAACAACATATTTATTATTGGCCATTGTGACCCCATGACCTCTTTTTCACCTACCTACCAAGGAAGTTTTGAATTCCAATTTCTTCTTTAAATCTCCTACAAGATCTGTCATTTTTTTTTCAATTATGGTTCAATCAACTTATTTTGTGTTGTTCTTTTAGCACGACCACAACCATCCATGTGTACTTGTAACAAACTCTAGCCAATTGCCTTGTGATGTTCTTTCTTTCTTCACCAAGACATAAGAATGAAGCAAAAAAACACAAAGAAAACCAAGAACATGGCAATGCCCTGACCTTCCTCAACCCCCTACTAGGCAACAATTCTGAAATGGAATTCCATCTATGACATTATAATCTAAAATGACTTTGTGAGAGTGACAATCACCAAAATACCCATCCTACTTAAACCAATTCCAATGAAACATCTACTAGTGGACCAAATTCAATTGTACAATCAAAATGTCCATAAATAAGAATGATTTGCCTTTCCCTTTATTTATGCAATCAAACATTAAGAATATATTCCATACTATATAACAAGATATCCACATGTGATATCAAATACTTGGGCAACTTTTACATCATGACCACCACCAACAATCATAAAAGGATGGCCTCAACCTTCATGCATTAGTTACAAATGTTCAATATTGTCGTTGTCAGCATATATTGCTTGAAGGCCAATTGGGGGACCAATGATTTCATTAAACCTTGAATGATTCATATTCATAACAAAGTTAGAAAAACACATGAATCCATTTTTTAAGTCCAAGGGTGAAAAACAACATGTGATTAAAACCAAATATTATGTGGTTTAAGGTTGAAGCGTGAGAAACAATGAGCAATTGCAAATTTTTCTAAGGTCAAAAAGTGAATGCAACAAACAATTGAAAAATGGAAATAAAACATTAAGGTCTAAATTACAAGTGTGAGATATGACAAATGATTATATATTTTGTCTAAAGTTGACAGGTGGGAAATGATAAATGATAAAAAATTAAAAAAAACATTAAGATTGTAGGTCAAAGCTTTAGAAGTGACTTGCAAATTCAAAATCTTCTTAACATCAAAAGGTGATAAGCAACAAACAACTAAACACCAAAACAAACCATTGGAATTGAAGGTTAGAGATATCAAGGGGTGATAATAGACTAGAAACAAAGTCAAGTTTTGCACTTGAGCTCCAAGATTTCTCCTTTAAATTGTTTAGCCACTAATATTTTTGTAAGAATCTTGTTGAATTTGTTGGAGAAGTTGCCTTCTTCTCCTTCAACCCTTCTTTCTAACAAGCTAAACAACCATGCAATGTTTTTATAAATTTTAAAAAAAAAAAAAATCTTAATTGAGATGTTTTAGGTTGAATATTCCCTTTGGCTTTTAAACTTTCAACAATTCTACCTCATCAATAAATGGCAAGATTTGTTGTACAATACCATCACTTAAGTGTTGGTCATCCTTAAGCCAAGGTTTTACTTCTATGATGAGTGTAGGGCAATGGAGTTCTCTAGAACCAACCTTTGTAGTTTCAACAATGAAAATTTCTAACTTTCAAATTGGTCACATAACAAATTTCACCAATGTCAATGGTACTTTGTATCTAAGTTGTTTCTTAGTGAACCAAACAAAGAAGTAGATGGAAAACCAAGGGAATGTGAACATGGGTTTTTGTTGAGCAATGTTTTGCTACTATTTTACAAGTGAGGCTATAGAAAGGAGCTTTTCACATTCCATGCTTCTAGAATTTTGTGATGTCAAAATTTTATGCAAAGCTTTTCATGCCTCCTCTATCACAAAGGCAAAAAAGTCATGTGTGCATCGCAAATTTAACATATGACGAAATAATAATAATAATTATGCAAAGTTCATTCATTCATAGGTTTGTACATCTTATATATAAATATCATGTGTTGAAAACATGTTTGACACATGAATAAATGTGTTGAAATATGAACATATGAATGAATGAATGTCATATGAATTTTGCATTTTCCTATAAATTTGTATGTTAAATGTGTTTACAATGCACGATATTAATGTGTGAAATGTACGAATTATAAATGAATGAATTTTACATGATTTTCATTATTAAGTTGTGAGATGCTAAGTTTGTGATGTAACTATTACAAGTCGTGTTTGTTTTTTTTTCAAGTCTATATCTAGTTACTAGCTAGTTGAAAGGGTAGATGACCTTCACAAGGTTAGTTTGACAATTAAAAGTTAAAAATTGAAAGATGAAAAATGACACAAAATAAACAACAAAAAAATGAAAACAAAGCATTATCGTTCAAAGGTGAGGCCACAGACATAAAAAATACAAAATAAAAAAACCAACCTCTCTCTCTCTCTTTTCATGTGGAAGGGTGAAAGGATGTAAGCAACTAAAACCTTGAAACCTAAGTTTAAAAAAAAAGACATTGAACATGTTCTAAATTACAAACATAAAGACCTATTGAAAACTTTCTAGTGTTAGGGGAGGGCATGTTCTAAAACGAAATTCTAGCTTAGCAAAAATTTGTTTCTCAATAGATGGGTCTTTAGTTTTTCAAGGGATCTTCCATTTCACATGAATCATTTGGTCCATCTAAATTTTTTTGGGGCAGGATCTTTACCTTGGGTAAGGCCCTTAGACAAGGGCATTACAGTAAGAATGTTCTGCACAAGCTCCTTCTTTTGCTAATGCTCTAGTACAAGGGCCTTACCCTACAAAAACTAAAAAATCGCTTGAAACCTAAATGAAAGAGAGAAGAGAACCCAAAGGTTAGTGTTGTAAACCGGCGGACACAAAATCTTTCATTTTGTGGGTATCCGCTGGTCCGAAGTGCTTCCCTCCAGGCCTCAGGCTTTGGTTCCGAGCGAGGCTACAAGACGCAAGCGTCCGGGGTTTACAAAATTCAGCGAGAGCTGGAAGCAAATTTTGGAGCGACAAAAGGGGCGCTGACACATTGCAAATGGCGTCGAAGAAGAAAAAGAAGCAGAGGTACGTTGTGAAATTTCTTGTGATTTAAAAAATATATATAAACAAAAATTTCATGCGGAGAGCTCCGACTCTCTGCTCTATTGCTTGTAGCAGCCGCAATGCTGCATTCTGGAATGGAAGTTTTGTTAGAAAGGCGCTTGCAGAGGCGTTCGGAGATGCGGTTCTTTTGTAAATATGAACAACTGGTTGGCAAGTGGCGTGTTCTGTCAGCCCCGCGATGTTTGTTCCATGCTGATGATAGTTAGTTACCAGGTCTTTATGTGCAAAACGCTTGAGAAAGAGGCTTGTGAAAGCTTTCGACATGGTTTCCTGAAGGGCAAAACAAGGCTTCCTGCTTTTGGTTAATATACATTCGAGCAGTTTTAAAATCTGAATGGAAAAGAATTGCATGAACCTTCAAGGAATCGTGAATGTTGATTCGTAAAAACAGCAGAAGTCCGTCCAGATTCCCAAGAGATGTCGTTTCTTCTCTATCTTTCTTTGTTCATTTCATGGTCTATATGATGTGCTCTGGTGTTCTGTAATGGAGACACAAACGTACATTGCTGCAGGAACGTGAAGCTTTCTTTCATGTCTGAAGAATTGCATCCATTCGCATTCTCTCACTTTGTCTACCAGTTACTTCTTGCAATTGTGAAATTCTGTATTTGGCACCAGAACTTCACACATAATTCAATCCTTTTTCACGTCTCTCAAGTTGTGGGGACTGCCCTTCTAGTGAATGAAGAAGATGATGGAGTCATAGGAACTGCTTTTTTAGATTACACTCTATGTTTTTCTCTCTGGAAAATGTCCTTCTTGAGTGGATTCTTTGTGTAGTTTCTGCTGGAAAGGTCAGTAGTCAATGGAAGATCTGGAGACCGTTTCCAGAGCTATTTTCCTGGCCTGCAATGCTTCTCACAGTTCCATACTTTGGAGATCTCCCACATTGTAGATATCTATGGTCTTTTGCACGTCTTTCCTTCTCCTCTGTCACTTCGTGTCTCTGTCTGTTGTTTGTTTCTTGCTTCTTTATTCACTTTCTTCTTCAAGGAATCTTTCCTTCAAGCTTTTCTTGTGCATACATTCCTACATTCAATGCTATATCTGCAATCTTTTCTGTACATCTCAATTTTCTGCAATTCATGGTGTTTCTCTTGCTAATCTCTCCTCTCTTTCCCTTCACTACCCTTTTTTTCCTTCATGCTCCAAACCACCTCCCCCACCTACAATTCAAGGGCAGACAAGATCCATCAGTCAAATTTTCTGCAAGTTGTTGCTTGAAGTCTCAAGGCAAAAGCTTGACCACTAATAGTCCAGACAGTAATTCACAGTTTCTCTGATTTCCATTTGTCTGTTTCACTATCAGGCTAATTTCTCCATTGTGCAGTGTTGCAACTGAGCCAACAATACCAGCAACTCTGGCAGACCTGCAGGTGGCACAAGAATCAATCCTTAAGGAAGGATCTCAAGATCCTCTAGATGGACTGATGGTTGACAAAACCCTGATCCCGACTCCTGAAGAGATTCCACAACAAAGGTAAGAATCTGCATGCTTAAACCATAAAATCTGAACAGAATTTGGTGCTTTGTTGAAGTATTCGTAGTGGAATCTGCATGGCATATGGACAGCACATGTTCCATTGTTTATTTATAGTACAAAGATGACAACTGACTATGTTTGTTTCAAGAAGGTAAAGAAGTTGGAAGATTAGTCATCAGGTCTCCATTCCTCCTCCAATTGCACTGATGGAGATTAGATCATTCTGATTGATGGAGAGTGCCCTTCATAGACATCTCTGATCTAAGTCAATTGGTCATATTGGATCTCTTGGACACATGGAAATTGAACTGACCTTTGTCACCACAAATGGTCTTTCTGTGTGACTGATCAGCCTGCCCAAGATTCTCCCAGATCCAAATCCATGTGTTTATTTTGACATCAAAATCGGGCTTAAGCATGTAGGCCGCATTTGGATAGAGCTTTTCAAAGACATTACTCCCAAAACAGCTGAGAATTTCAGGGCACTATGCACAGGGGAGTATGGCCTGGGCACATCTGGATATCCCCTCTGGTACAAGGAAAGCACATTCTTTCGCACCATACCAAATTTTGTACTTCAGGTACTACCTTCTCATGTATGACTCACAGCTAGAGAAGGGAACAGCACTCACTGTCTGCTCTGAGAGCACTGCATAGTATGTGACAATATCCCATTCAAGGTTGGACTTACTGATCTTTATTTGATGACAGTCTGTATTCTGAACTACTTACTCATATCCAAGACTTTGACTCTCTTGTATAGATACCTTCATTTCTCGAGGTTGAGATGGAAGTTGGTTTATTGGAGTTTAGGTAGTTTGGAAAGTTTTCAATCTTAGTGACACTTATGCCTGATTAATACCTAAGTACTAGTTCAGTTTTAGTCGTCTCAATTGATGATAGGATGCTTCTCCTCGCTCTGGAATGTCACATGGTGAGAGACTTGTTTTCTTTTACAGGGAGGTGATTTCACACGAAATAATGGCACTGGTGGAGAATCAATATATGGGGAGCTCTTTGGAGATGAGAATTTTGAAAGGAAACACACTGGATTTGGCACGTTGTCCATGGCAAATTCTGGGCCCAACACAAATGGCTCTCAATTTTATATCTCAACTGTGCCCTGCCCATGGCTTGATGGAAGACATGTTGTTTTTGGACAGGTCAGCATTTCTCTCAACACCTTTAAACCAGTCTGTAGTATGTTCTATCTATATCCTGAATGCTTTGCATGCCTCCTGCCATGAACTTCAATAAGTGTAAGTGGATATGAAGAGAGTGATTGACTATAGTGTGGTTATCGATAGTAGGTGATAGATGGTGATGAGGTTGTAAAGTTAATGGAGGCCAATGGGTCATTACGGGGTTGCCCCAAAGAGATAGTTCAAATTTGGGATTGTGGCCAATTGCCACTAAATACAAACAGATTACCAACTCGTCCTAACATATTTGGTGAGAGAATTCTTGCGGAGGGACCTGATTGGCCACGGCTTGATTTACCACAACCAACTCAATACCTGCCATCAATTTGGAGATGCCGAAAGAACTCAGTGCCTGTCACACTGAGGCGGAATATTAAGGACCTCCAGCTTTGTATTGCTAGAACTGAAAAAACCCGGCTTGAAATTTTTGAAGTTTTCCCAAAGAAGCTCAAATACAAGGAAAAGAAGCGAAGGCCTATTATGGCAAACCAAACCAAACGAATTTGCATCATTAATCCATTTTCCATGGAGAGAAACCTGACATATCGGTGGTCTATCTCACCATATGCCCAGTTGGACAGGGATAAACAAATGGGGCCTTACTTAGGGGGGGAGGAATTTCCAGATGACAAGATTATGCGACGAATTTCCAATCTTTTATTGGGTCAAGAGCCACCACACATGACACCAAAGGAAGTTTCTCCAAAAGCTGCTCCAACTGAAACCAAGAAAACAAAACATTCCAAACCTATCTTGAAGTCATGAGTCTCTGAGAGTTCAGCTAGTGAATAATGTAATCCAAATGCAGATTTTCCAACATCATGACAAAAATGTTGCATGAGAATCAAGGTGGTGGTTGTATATTGTCTGAGGAACCAGGTGCCACACATCATTCACAGCAGCCTGAGCAATGGGTAACAAGTTGGCACTTCCCTGAATCTTACAATCTCAGAGTTGAACGTAAAGAAAATGATCCACTGAACCAACTTGCTGCAGTGGTACTGTTGTTGTAGAGGGATGTAGCTGATCTTACACTGATCCTCAACATGCAGTACTAGAGCTTAGGTCTTTACACTGAAAGGTTTGACTTTGTGGATCGCATACAGGGTGAGAATTGTTGGAAGTTTCTAGACAGCAATAACAGGCTGATTGTGTGTTCCAAATGTGTGCCAAGTCGATTAGGACTTTTGCACTTGGATCACATGTGTGGGTGTGGATGTTTTGCATGAGATGACTTGGATGCAGAGAAGTTTCCATATCCTGAGAGAACAAAAGGAGAATACAGCACCGACCCCATGACTTGGAGGCAATCAAGTGGTGCACTTCACCTTGAGTTACACAGATATTGCAACTATCTTTGTTACCTATATTAAATCAATTTCTCATAATCTACTTGGGAAATTGAGATATTGCAGTGCTTTCCAACTGGCTCCATGTGTTAATACTTAAGCTCTTATAATTGACCTCTATATTATTATATAGATATGATCTTAGATACTTTGTGAGTTAGCACTTCTAAGGAGTCAACTCCTACAGAGTATAACTACTCTAATTAAGCAGTAATTTCTTCCCTGCTAATCCTGAAACTTGCTTGCTTGCTTGGGTTTGAACACCATTCTGTTGTTGGTCCAATTTCTATATTGTACTCTCAGTCATCATTTTTTCACTTCATTTGACTAGACAGCTTTGTCAACCTTCAAACTGTCAAAGCATGTGGTGGGTGACAAGAGCTTGAGCCTCACAAGTCTTGTCTGTAATGCTCTTTTCAAAGACCAACAGAAATGGCAGTGACATTGCTGGAGTCTCTTTGACAATGTCAGATATCTTTTCACATTTTGACAAACTCAGGCGTAGATGAATTGAGAATCACTTCAATAATTTCAGATCTTCTCTCACTCTCTTCAACCCACCTTATGTTAGAAACACTTATACTGAAGTTCTTGAGATTTTACTGTCAGATTCATCAACCAACAGGTCTAACATCATTATTTTGCTATGTTTCTTCAGATTTGTTGTCAACATCTTCAAGTTCTCTGATCTCAGAACTATTATGAAGAGTGTGCTTGAGTTTCATTTTCTCATCCACTATCACTTTAAGCGTCAACAGAGTTTCTTAAAAAGCATGTGTAGTCTGAAATTGGTCTCCAACAAGTCTTACAGAGTTTGGATCAGTCTGCTGGGTTCCCTGTTGTGCATTTACAACAGTATATCTTTTCTCAAGTTTCTTGTCAGCGACTTCTGTGACGACTAGCTAGAGAGAATCTTGAGCATTACTTGTTGCAAAGCTCTGCCCATATGTTGTCTGTTATCTCAGGACCAAGATTTTCATATTGTCATTTGCCTCTGTTGGGCAGATTATTCCTTATTTAAATCTACACCCACCACCTGGAGCCTGATGGGAAATCGGTGGCAGTAATGGCAGTCAGTCACCGCTGAGTGATGGTCCAAATAGTTCATGAGTGATGCTTGCAAGGTCATCAATTGGCAGTCATCTTGTCATATTTGTTTTTGGTTTGACTGGAACTGAAATAATGGTCTCAAAGTGTTACTGTGAATTTTTTTGACAGTCTTGTGAACACAACTTTTGTGCTCAAATTGAAAACCCACTAGAACAATGTCTGCTGTCAGACCACATGAGTAACAATTTGATGGAGATATGCAGAGCAATTACAACTGAGATCATGTAATTGAATGTTGTATCATTATCTATGGCTGAATAAATACATTAGCCAATGGCAGATTTAGGGAGAGCTTCCAGTGATGTCCTCTTGAACTTCTTGTTTGGAAGCATTCCCAACAGGTTTCTGTTTCAGATCACCTTTCATATCATCCTTCATGGCATCATCTGTAGTCTTGATGTGCTCACCAACTTCCTTCACACCTAAGCCCTCCATCTCTTGGACGTCTTTGTTGCTTTGCACTGATTCATGTGATGGACTATTAATGTGGTTTGAAACATCACCAGCAACAGAGTCTAAAGCACCTCCCCATGATTGTTTGTGCGATCCACCTGCCTCATTCTTTGTCCTCTCATCATCATCCCTGTTTCATGACAGTGTGTACATGAAGAGTAGTTCACCTTTTCTGTACATCTTAAGCATCATCCACATGACAATGAATGATACATAAATTATGTTCCTTGATGTAATGGGTTCTGCTCATCTGTGAAAGGCACTTTGGCATCATGAGCTAATGTTGTTTTAGGACTCCAATAAAATCTTATAAATTTTGAAGTTTTTTGGATTCAATTCATGGAAATTATGGACCTGAGGATTCGATGAAATTCCAGTCTGTAGCATCTTATCTCAGAGTAGAAAAAGGACTGTTGGCTGCATTCAAGTAGCTAGATCCAGAAAGTCAGTTTGACAGTGTGAAATTTTGGCACATGAAAGGTGGTGCAAACTGTAACATACATACCAGCTGCAAGCTCTCCAGATTGCAAAACTTCTTCAGCACCTTGCTCAGATTGAGATTTTTCTGCCCAGAATTTTCAATCCATGCATCATATAGTGAACAAATTGAACTTGCATAAATTCAAACAATCTCATACAAAATTGGGAATGCTGTGGAGGGCGTGATTCTGATTCTGCAGCCAAGGGTGATCATCACCAGAAGATTATGTCATATAATTTGATCAAGAAAATGACATAATGTATTAGTGCTTTACTATGTTGTGCACAATTAGCAACAATTTCATTTATTATTTATGTGGGTTTGGAAATGTTTTAGGGTTTAGAATTTATGCAATCGGCATTTATAACATGTTATAATTTAAGGTTTAAGAGGTGCATTAATTGACTATTGTCAAACTAATCTAGTTAAGGATGATTTTACTTTTTGGGGTCTTTTATGAGAGTAATCCCTCTTGTATCAATATTAACAATTATCTAATATGGGTTCATTTGAATACATTATACATGTGTTGGTTTAAATTCTATCCGCATGAAATTTTTTGTAACTAATTAATATGGTTTCATTGTTTTGGATATGGTACAAAACAATTATTCAGCAAACAATTTTTAGTGTGGATTTTTGTTTCTGTGGTAATATATTGCGAGGTTTTTAATTGAGCGTTAAATGTTATGTTAATTGCATAAGCAATAACAAAAAGTCCACACAAACATGTATCATGTTGCTATGTGACAACAATGAAGATATAATTTAATAGGCAAGATGGAATAAAACATTGAGTTTTTTCAAATATTTTATGATTCGAAACTTTGTTAGACAAATTTTTGGGATCAAGGATTATATATTTGTAATGATATGCTTGTGTATCAATTAGTGACAACAACATCTTGGCAAACTTTATGGAAACACAATCAAAACACATTGAGAACAATACAAATCCCTCACCCTTGGCACAAAACCAAAAAGAAAAAACTTGGTCCGCTTGAATGCATGTTGAACCTTCTCATTGGCTGTGAAGTTTTGATATCTAGAACTGTTTATAGCCACAGTCGACCTGGGCTAATACCTCAGCCTAGCAGGGTCCCTATTTTCTTACCTTCATGCTTCTTACAGGACATATCTTTTACACAATATGAAACCCAAGTTCAACTCAGTTGGTGTTCATCCACAAGATTCAATAAATAAGGTAAGGAGGGATTTTTTTTCAATTGTCTTTGTTCCCATCAAGTTCCCAATCGGTTCCCATCAGGTTCTCAATATGTTCCCTAGGTTCCCAATGTGTTCCCCAAGGGTGGTTCCAGTAGCACTTGCTTTAATCCCATATGTTTTGCCCAAAGTCCTCCCCTTCTCACGTACATAGGTGGGCCAAAGGGTGAGGCACTCCAATCTTTCCATAAAAGCTTTTATTTTGGGGAGCCTTGATAGTTTCAACTTTGTTTTGTGATTTGACAATTGTGTTTTTGTTTCCAAAATGCATAGAATGTGTGATACTTGTAAATTGTGGTTGCAATATGATGTTGATGTTTTGAATATCCTATCAACTCCATTAACGAGATCATTGGATGTTGCATAAGTTCTAACACATAATTCATTTGACATATTCTGTTTGATACAAATTGTAATATGTAAACTTGCAATTTTGTTTAGGTCATCTAGAAGTCTATATGATGTTAGGCATGAATGGTGGTGAATGTATGTAGTCTTAAAGTTGAATGTTGGGCCAATTATTTTGTTAAATATAATTTTATTATGTTCTTGCACTAGGATATTTGTATAAAATAAATGTGGTATAGTTAATGCATTAAGATGTTGAATGTCTTCTAAATTTTGCATGCATGTATGAAATTTGTTTAATTTTTTGTTTTAATTTAATGTATTATGTGATTGAATGATGAAATCGTTTGTCAAATCATATTTTTAATATGTAATGTGTTTGTAATTGGGGTTAAAGGACACATGTCACCAATGTCATCATCAATATCATCATTCCATATGTTCAGTGGATGAGAGGATTTTGATTTTAAATTAATAACATCATCCTCTTCATTTGTATGTATGTGTTGAATCTTATAATTGAATTTGAATTTAATTTTAGATTTCTTTTTCTATTTGACAATATGCATCATGCCACATAACATATGTGCTTAATTAATGAGTCTTTTGAATTTATAAATGGTGAATACAAAATAAGTTTTTTTTTTGACTAGTTTTTATTTATCTTCATAATTCTTACAATTCACAAACTGGGTGATTTTTAATTTGTAGCGTTTTGATAATTTATTATTTTTTATGTTCTAATTTTTAAAAAATTCAACTAATGATAAAGATTCATAAGATTTATCAATTTAAACATTTTTATAATTGATAAATACGTTGTGTTAGTAGAATAAAGTTCTAATTGATTTAGTAAAGATTGTGGTTTCAATACAAAAACACATCCCTATATAGAAAAATACTAATAAATTTTAATGTTTGTGATGAATGATATAAAAAATTTGAAAGAACTAAATAAGTAGCTAGTTGGACAAAAATTTGTTGAAAATTGAAAAATAATTTTATTGCATTTTTGGATCTTAATGTTGGCATCAATTTTGCTTTTTTTTAAAAAAATTGCATTATAAAAAGAAATTTTAGTTTTATATATTTATTGATTTTAGTCATGTATTATGTGCAACATGATGTAATTGTATATGGATCTAAAATAAATTGCATATTTGTATTTGCAAACCATAAAGGAACAACACATGTGCCAAATACCTTAATTATAATATTTGATGGTGTTATTGTTAAGAAAATGTGTGGCATCATCAATTTGGTCCTAAGGTTTAATATGCATGTATTTTCACCAAGATGTAAAGGTTTAAAAAACTTAAAGAATATAATGTTTTCATTTGTTTAAAAATATTTTAAGATTGAAAAAAATTGTTTCTTGACTTTACAAATATGTTCTCTTATAAAGTAGGTTTGAACTTTTGATTTGAGTGGGGGTAATATTTTTGTTATACTCATGGGAGGTAATGGATAATGAAATTTACAAACAACATGATTTTTTTTTTACATGTTCAAGTGTGTCAATGTTGTGCATTTTGTAATGTAATTGATAAATGAAACATCATATGAAATGTAAACCACAAGTTCTTTAATTTTTTTCATTTGTATGGGCGCATGTTTAATCCATAGAAGGTCATGTTCATTACCACGATTTCAAAATCTATGACAAAAACAAATTGTACATTTGTCCCAAAAAAAAGGGCTTTGTTAAATAATGTGTGAAAACAAGATGTTTCATGATCATAATATTTTGAACATGTTATAGAATTTTTGTGGATTAAATTTTTAATATGAACATATTCAAGGTGTTTCATTTTGTTTGAAAGGTTTAGTTTTTTAACATGAAAGGTGTATAAGGCTTTTATGATGGGTTCACCTAATCTCTTTACAAATGTAAAAGTTATAAAAAATGTTGGAAGGTCAAGTTGCTTTATCATGGTAAATTTTTTTTTCATAAATCTTCTAAATAATCTAGTGAAATGTTAGCCTTTTAAATTGTGATACTTTAAATATGACTTGAAAATCTTATGTAAATTTGGTTTATCTTGTATTTCAAAGGCCTTTAATGATCTATCATTTATTTTTCCTTTGCATCATATACATACGCATCCAAAGCATATAACTTTTTGGATAAAAATTTAATGATTAAAAAACATTTAACAATATTAATTGAAAAATCTTTGGATTTGTGAAATAATTCCCACTATTTACTTGTTGATATGAAAAGTTTTTAGAAATAATTAGGTCTCGTGGATGGCCATGATATATTTTTAAAATTTAAATTTTTTTGAATTTTGATTTTAAAACAAACTTAAATGATGAAAGTTTTGACTTGAAGCAATTAAATATACAACATTTTCATAATCATTAATTTTGGAAACATTTAAAAACTTATCTATCATGGAGTTTGTTGGTGCACAATCTACATGTTTTTCATTTTTTAATCAAAAATTTCAAATGATGATATATATTCACCATTTATTTTTCAAGGTTGTATGCATAACATACCAACTGATCCATTGAGGGTGTATAATAACAACTACATTTGTATATGATGGGGTTTTTAATTAAATTTTTTAATGTCAGCATGATTATATTAGGATGAACATCTTTAGACATGTAAAGTGATTTGTATTGAAGTCACCATTTTTAAAATACACCTATTGTTACTTCAAATGTAGTAACAATAATTGTGTTTGATTAATATTTGTTGAGACATTAATAAGATTTCCTTTCATTTTATATTGACCATAACCATGAAGTTTATACATTTGACCAAAAAATAGTTTTGAAAAATATGATTTTTTTCCTTCTAAATGTGTTAATTTGATACATATTATGTAATTTTATTTCTTGATATTAAAACTTGATATATGGTCTTTTCCCTTTTTGGATGTTATTGAAACAACTTAAACATACTTTTTAATCTTATCATTTATCATTTCAAAATTATTAATGTGTAGATTTTTTTTATTAATTTATTTGTAACAACCTTAAGAAACATAAAATTTTACAACAAAAACATGATGTTATTGGAACATTTTGAATTTGTCCATTATATGTACTACCATGTTGTGATATATGTCTTCCTTTAATTTAATATGATGTTTAATATCATTAATTTGTTTGATATTTCAAAATTTGTATCCATTATGTAGCCATCTAATATATATTTTTTGAAATGCAAACTTGTGGGTTTTTACTATGTGAATACTTTATATGAGAAATAAATTTTTATTTTTTACCTTTTCAATTTGTGAAAATGTTTCCAATAAAATATAGTTGTTACATAACAAGTCAAGTAGGAATGGATTTGTATTGTGTTCAAAATAATGTCATCACAAGGTGTCCAATGGAAAGTATATATATAATATTATTATTATTGTGATATATTTTGTGATTTGCAATTAAGTGATTTTTTGACTATTTGAACATTTTCAATTATTGCAATATTTTCAACTATATTGATACTTTTTTAATCATTGAAACATTTTCTTCAACTATTGAAAATTTTCTATGAATTGGGATGTTATTGATCATTGGATTTGCAATTTTTTATTTGCAAAAAAATATAAAATAAAAAATCATATTTGTATTGAATATGATTATGCACTTGACTTCTAATAACATTGATATTACATGATGAATTAAATAATTTAACAATGTATCTTACAAATGCATTTGAATAAATTTCCAAAAGATTCATCAAAATAGATTTTAAATCATCATTTCAATGAAAACCTTTTTTGGGGGGCAAGTGTTTGCATTTTTTATGTTGAGATTGTTGGGTAATCATCTAAATTCATAAATGATATAAAATATTTTCATTTCAAATTTAAACTAAACATTTCTAACACCACATGTATATTGAATTAGTTCAATTTTGTTGAGCATTACATTCGTGTTGTATCATGAATCACCAGCAAACATTGATATGATGGTAAGTTACTGGTTGTCATATCGGAATTCTTACATCAGTTTTTATCTAAGTTCTTGATTGTATGAGATTCTAATATCTATCTTCTGAAATCGACTTAGATGAGATCTCAATGGGATGTTTGTTAATGTAGAAGGAATGGTGAGAGACAAGGGAAGAGTTCTAAGTGGAAGGCAAGCCAAATTGTCACACTCTCAAGAATCACCTTCTTAATACATGAAGGTGCCTATGAGCAGAGATATACTCTACCTACCTAGTTAGACATCCAATTTGGCTCAATTTGGCTTAATGAAACCTATAATGGTTTCTATAAGAACAAATGTTTTGTGCATAACTTCAAGGCATCAGCCCACTACAAAAAAAAACTCCATTATAATCTCTAAAACAACATCCAACTTCTACGGTTTCTTATGATGTGTGTTTGAATTTATATCTCATGTTTAAGTCTAAGTTACATGAATCAATTTTGGTTTATAGAGAGGTTCCTTGAATGTGTGAGTGAATGTTTGGAATTTTTCAGTCGTTCAGAGTTCCAAAACTGATCTATGCTTTTATGACACTTCTTTAGTTGGGATTATGTACAGAACTCACTGCAATCACAATGGATTAGGAACACCCACATGTACCTTTTCTTGCTACTTCATGTGCAAAGTTTCAGTTGTATCTCAAAAAGGGTTCTCAAACATTAAGTATTGGGGACCGGAGACAAATGCCAATATGAAATTATGTGAGCATAGGCAAGCAAAAGATGATAATCATTCAACTAGTATTTCCAAATTGTTCCTTCAAATCTACATTTCTTTAAAAGTGTTGGGGCACCTTGATGGTAGTAGGTATTGGGCTCTTGGATATTTTGGCAAAACCCTATCTGTGTAGGTCAGTTATTAAGCCTGATCCCCACTCAAACCCTAATTTTTCACCACAATTATCAAGAAATAAACTTTCTGGTTTATGATGGACTTTCAAATAGGTAAGGGTTTCTTCTACTGATGTAGAAGAGGTAACAAAACTAGATTTGCCAAAATTGATTGGTTATAATTTCTAGTGTTTTTGTCTTTGGCAAAATTGCACTGTACAGATAATAGTTAGTTGACATTGATTTGCATGTACTGGTTTGGGTAGTATATCTACTGGCTATATTGGCTAGTATTTTAAGTTTTTGAATATTATATTTGTATACAGGATTTTCTAGCAGAGTTTTGGACATTACAAACATTATTTAATTCTTTCTCCAAACTTGGAGTGCTTCAGTTTGATTTTGTCTCATGAATTCAATGGAAATGAAGTTCTGTTTTGATTTGATTCTATTCATGTGTAGTAACTTACCGTGGTACATATCTGAAACAAATACAGATTGGAAGAAATACACATTGATTTTAGTAGAATCACAGGTCAGCAGATTTTAACAGAATTTAGTTCCTCTAGAATAATATACATACATGTTAATCTATTGCAAATTAATGTTTACAAATCAATAAGGAAATCAGTGAAAAGGTGTTAAAAAATTCCCTTTTCCATGGGCATTGGGAAGTATGAAGTACCTACCCATGTCAATAGACCTATGTTGCATGGGATAAACCAAAAAACACATCAAAGTTGAACAAATTTGGCTCATTTTGTTGTAGGGGAGGTTCCCATACAAGTGGGTTCTCCTGAGGGAGCGTTGCACAAGGGGAGTAGCCTGAGGGCATTCCTGACCCATGGAGAACACACGAGTATGGGAATCTTCACATTTGTAAAAATCTCTTCTTTTTCTTTCCTTCATGTTTTTTTGAATTTTCCTGAAATATCCCATCAAAAAAAAATCATGGGAACATGGGAACGTAAAAATATAGCGGGATCTCCCCCACTGCATAACTCCATAGGGATCTTCTGTCGGGGGAGATCCCTCAAAATACAAAGAGAAATAAAAAGAGAGGTTGCTATTTCTAATCAGTTGCAATACATAACAAATTTATATAAATATGTATCTTTTGTTCAATGACCTAGTTTCAAAAATTTCTATGGAAGTCAGACATAATTCATCCACCATCTCATTACTATTTCACGTTGATGAGTGAAAACATCAATTTTTGGTTAGGGTAAGATGTCCATCATTGAACACAGGCCAATCAATCATCAAACATTTTGAATGTCTTCCTCATTGTTTTGACCATTTGAACCATCTAAACAATTAGGAGTGCGCCAAATGGAGCTCTCTACTAACAACCTCTTTGATTGAATTCCAGAGACAAAGAAACAATGAGGAAGAACCATGAAGAAGAGGAGTATGTTGAAATCACAATGGGTCATCGCCAAACACTGACCCCTGCCTTTTGTACTCCCATATTTTCCTCATTTTTGGTGCGTTTTGAGCGACCTAAACAAGTATGAGTGAGCCAAGCAAAGCTCTACAAAAACCTTTTGAACTTCCGAGGCAAAGGAGCAATGTCTTAAGATTCCAAGTTCTCTGAGTTGCTAATTGTTTCGTTACCGGCTAAAGTATCCTACCATTAAGGGGGAGAGCCACCTCCGCCACCTCCGAATGGACCTCCGCCGCCTCCAAATGGACCTCCGCCGCCAAACGGGCCCCCTCCACCAAACGGACCACCGTCTCCACCACCACCCCCCCCTCCCCCACCGCCTCCTCCTCCTCCTCCTCCTCCTCC
>Ga0116231_10008016_pt1 | contig 18823 bp, 18 predicted proteins | sample S1TSphgellanicum_2_FD_89695 | JGI IMG/M metagenome (GOLD analysis project Ga0116231, IMG submission 89695) | Host-associated microbial communities from peat moss isolated from Minnesota, USA - S1T2_Fd - Sphagnum magellanicum MG | ecosystem: Host-associated > Plants > Peat moss > Unclassified...
CCGAATGTTCAGCGATCAGAGGACACCCAAAAGAGGTGTAAAATCAGCGGGGACAACAAGGAAAATGGGTGCGTCGTAGGGTGGCGTATGAATACAAAGGATCGGCGGTTTTGTTAGACGACCTCGAAACCGATCAAGATCGCACATTCCACGCCACGGTCATCAGTGTTAAGAGATCAGAAACCTTTTGATGATTAACCTCCTAGGCGAGCAGGAGGTTGTCATGGACAAAGTCCCAGGAGGTCCCAATTTCGAACCAAGGCTGATCGTCGGCCTGAATGTGGCGCTTGCGACGATTGCATCGACCGTTGCGGCGGTGATCGGCCAGCCCGCAGTCGCCTTGCCTATTTGCGGGATGGTGGGCACCGTCTATGGCGTGTCGAGCGTAATCCGCTCGATCCAGAAGCCGGGGCAATAGCGTGACGCCGAAAGACATCGAACATCGCGCGCTCGCCATAGGTTTGGTCAGTCAAGATCAGACCCTCCGCGCCGGAATGGTCCGCGCTGTGGAAGCGACAGGAACACTGGCCCACGTGTTTCAGGTGGCGCATGCACTTACGATCGAAGAAGCGTCAAGCAATGGCGCAACAATGGTCCTCGTCGATTGTATGGATCGCACGTTGGATCCTTTCGCTCTCTATGCGGCTGTCGAGCGCGCACGAGGCTTTGGCGAAACCGACAAGGCGTTCATCGCCTTAATTGACGAGTCCCAGTTCGCGGAAGCCCTCAGCTACTGCGAAAGCCTTGGTTTCGATTTACTCTTGCCGCGAACGGAGCCGACGCTGATCCTTGGGAACTTGATTAGCCTTGATCGTTACAGGCGGGCTGTATCTCGAGGGCCGCGTCTCCAGTTCAGCCGCGCCAAGCCCGCTGGCGATTGTATCGGTGCCTGGCGCCTTCGCCCCCTGACTCGCGAAGTTGAGTGTCCTGGAGGCGTTATCAAAAAGCTGACGGACGCAGAATGGAACTATGTCGATTTCCTGGTGAAACGAGATCTCACCCAAATTGCAATTCCTGCCAAGCTCGCTCTCGAGATAGATGGTCACCCCCGGCTGAACGCCCTTGTCTACAAGCTCAAAAAGAAACTTGGCGAGGACTTCCCCATCGTTTCGCAAGGGAACGGTAAGTATGGCCTTGCACCGCCAGCTATTGATCCGGCCTAATGGGTGCGCTCGGTGCCGCATCGCAAGTTGATCGAGAACAGAGCAATGACTGATTTTCGAGAAACTCTGGTCCGGCGCCGGCTCCTCGTGGATCCGAAGGACATTGATTGGAGCCCGCCTCGCGATCGACCTCAGTGGTGGCCGGACGATCCAGATACGCGGCGTTTCACAGAGTGGCTACGGGCGATGATCCCAGCGGAGGAATGGTCGAGGCGGCGGTTAGCGCACTTTTTTGCTCTGTATGGCGCCGGTGAGCCATTGCGGCGTGAGGACATCCCTGAGGTCCCGTACAAGCTCAACGCTGACGGCGATCGAGGCGGCTGGTATTTGTTCCTCGCTGAAGCGTGGATCGACCACATTAGAGATTACGAACCCGCTCAGGGTAGCCGGGTTATCCCTCTCTTCCAGCGCCTCGGGTGCCACTTCGGTCTACTTCTCTCGATCAAGGGCGTAGCAGATCGCGCCAAGCGCATCCTCACGAGCGAAAAGAAGCAGCCGGACGGTGCACTTTTCGAACTTATCGTAGCGGTCGCTTACCGACGAGCTGGTTGGGAAGTCGAGTTCATCGACGAAACGCCCGACCATAAGACACCGGATTTTGTGGTTATGGGCGAGGCTGGCATATGGTCGGTCGAGTGCAAACGTATGTCGAAATCCTTGTATTCCCGCGTAGAGCGAGATCAATTCTGGCGGCGGTGGCGGCCTGCGATGAGCTTGATCGAAGCGAGGCGGCTCAACTATTTCTATGACCTCGACTTTCGAGCTGAGGTTCAGGATGTACCGGAAGATTATCTCCTTGAATTGACGCACGCGAAGATTCGTCAGAATGCAGCCTTGGTTGTCGATGACCAATGGGCTGTTGGAACAGTGAATGACATTGATCTAGGCCCAATTCAAAAGGAGATTAAGCAGCGCCCGGTCTGCAATCCGTCTCACCAAATGTTCGCCCTGCTGACGGGCGACTACCAGCCAACCAGATCTTATGCCGGCGCCATGATGACCCACGCATGGGCCGAGCACCCGCGCTATGTCGACGAAATCGAGGTGGCGTCCATCGCGCGATGGCAGTGTTCCAATCCGCAGGCGCTGCACCTCAAGTCCAACCACTTTCGCCGCCAGCTTGTCGGCGCCAACGCCCAGCTGAAAGGTTGGGGGCCGGCCGTGGTGCACCTCGGATTCGAGGCCATGGAAAGCGAACTTACCGAAGCAGCCCGAGCGCCAAAGCTCAAAGACATGGTGCTGAATTTCGACCCACAAGGCACTCTGTTATTTTGGACTTACCTCCATCACTTCAGCTTCGAGTCTCCGCCTGGGAAAGGATGGGAAATGGAGGAGACCTCCGATTGGTATGGCGACGATCGGATGGCCTCGCCCTTGCCCCTGCCGCCTCTTTTGGTGGCTCTCCCAGCTCACAATCGGTCCATTCACGAAGGAGGAATCTGAAGGTGGCGGTTCTTTCCGCACAGCAGACATCCCAGGCGGGGAGTCCTGACTCATCGGCGACGGTGAACAGGCTCGTGTTGTGGCAACGTGTTTAGTTCGAACCGCGTTTGGGACGCATAGGTTCTAGCCCTAGGAGCGTTGCATTCGGGAGGTACGCGGCATGCGCCATGTCGAAGTCGCGGTCGTTGGGTTGGGCCTCGCCGGAAGTGCAGCGCTCGACGCGCTGATGCGCCGAGGTGTGGACGCCATCGGTTTAGATCCGCTCCCACCTGGATCCGAAATCGGCTCTTCGCACGGCTCTTGCCGGGTCTTTCGCCGCTTCAATTTCGAGAATCCGAATTATACCAAGCTTAGCGATGACGCTCTGGCAGGCTGGGACCGCCTCGCCACCGCCTCTGGTCAGCAAATCCTGATCCCGTCGCCGGTCTTGGAGGCCGGGCCAAAGGGCTCGGCTATGGTGGCCGCGTCCCGCAAGGCCGCCCTCGACCACGGACTCCAGGTTCCGCTGCTGAGCGGCCGCGACGTCAACGCGCGGTTTCCCGCCTTTAACCTACCCGAGGATTGGGACGTCGTACTGCAGCACGGCGGTGCAATCCTTTTGGCTGATGTCGCTCTGAGGACCCTGCGCGCCGCAGCCGAAGCGGCAGGGCGGGTCGTCGGTGTGCAGCTCAACGGCATTGACGCTCAGGCAGACAAGGTGGTGCTGACGGCGGTCACCGGCGAGCAACTGTCTGCGGATAGCGTGATTCTGACCCTCGGGCCCTGGCTTACGGGGTTGGCGCCGCGCCTACCCCGTCTCGCCGAATTGCTCGAGGTGACCCGCCAGTGTGTGGCTTGGTGTCAGCCCGCGCAGCCCGAGATGGTCAAGCCCGAGGTGTTCCCGTTGTTCATCCTTGCCCGCAGCGAGGACGATGTGGTCTACGGTTTCCCCGATTTCGAGGGAAGAGGGGTCAAGGCGGCACCGCACAATCGTGGTCCGGTCGTCGGCCCCAACGATTGGGGGACGCCAGCGACCGACACGGAACTTCAGGCCGTGACAACGGCCCTGGCTGCGCTCGTGCCGGGCGCTGCGGGTCCGATCACCGAACGGGACGTCTGCCTCTACACCAACACCAAGAAGGCAGATCGACGGCCCGACAACGGCGATGAATTCATCCTCGACCGTTGGCCCACGAATAAGCGGATCATCATCGGCTCGGCGTGCTCGGGCCACGGCGCCAAGTTCGCGCCCGCGATCGGTGAACGCCTGGCCAGCCTGGCGACGGACCGAAGCTTCCGGATCGAACCGTTTTTCAGGCTGAGCCGCTTCTCGGCGTTCCCGGGTGACGCGGACCCGGTGATCGAGGACGCGATGGATTTCTACGCCGACTGTTATGACGTTGTGTTCCATCGGCTTTGGGACCGCACCGACCGTCACGAGTTAGGCGATAGGTCCGTTCGGTGCTGTCGGTTTTGCGGTAAGCGCCCACCCGACGTGACCTTCGAGAATGAAGCGCATGCCGTTCCAGAGGCCCTGGGCAACCGCGGACTGACCTCAACCTACGAGTGCGACGAGTGCAACGGCATCTTTGGTCGTGGCATCGAAAACGACCTCGGGGAATGGTCGAAACCGCTGCGAACCTTCGCGCGGATCCGTGGCAAGAGGGGCATGCCGAGGCTGAAGCAACGGTCAGATGGCGAGGGTTGGCGCATCGAGCACAAAGGGACGGGTTTCGCTATCCAGTCCTATGAGGATGACCCTCTTTACACACTCGACGAGGCTAAAAAACGCATCACCTTTCATCTGAAGCGCGGAGCTTACACACCAGTCGCGGTGTTCAAGGCTTTTGTGAAGATCGGGCTCACGTTGATGCCCGAGGTTGAGCTGACGCCCTTTCAGCCTGCCCTGGACTGGGTTCGAGATTCTGACCATAGCCGTAGCTTCATCAGGGAGATGAGCATCATCCACACCTTCCAGAACGGACCTATGCCGCCGGACAAGCTGGTGGCGTTCGTGTTGCGTCGGAAACCAGGAGTGACGGGCTCCCCTTACGCCTATCTGGTGTTGGGCTACGGCAACGAGGTTTTTCAGGTCGTGTTGCCGGCGCCTGATGAGGACCAGGCCTTAAACGGAACGTCCTTCAAAATTCCCGCCTTCCCGACGCCCGGCGGACTAGACCCGAAGCTCTACGGCCGACCGCGCCCAAAGCTCCTCGACATGACCGGTCGCACCGTCGTGAGGGGCGAAATGATAGACGTGCCAATGAGTTACGATCGGCGTGTCGAGGTTGGACCCGACGCCTAGGGGTCAGCTCGCCTCGAACACCGTGCCCTTGGCGGTCTCCTTACGCAGCCGCTCATATTCTTCGGGCGGGAAGATGTCCGCGATATCTTCCGGAGGGTGCGAACCGCGCCGCGCTAGGAGGATCGGTTTCTGCTTGTTGTATTCGTCCGTGTCCCACGTACCAGAGCCCTCGATATAGCGGGCGAAGACCGGCGCGCTGATCTGCTTGCTCTTGGAATTGGTGACATACATAAGGCCGTCGGCCTGGGTCTTTCGCTCGGGGTTCGTTCCACCCCTCGGATACTGGAGCGCCAGCGCGGTTGGATAGTTGGCGTCGACCTTGTCGAGTAAGCCCAGGAAGTGGAGGTGATCGCCCATCGGCTTGCAGATGCCTTTGATGCGATACTCATGTACGACCTGCTTGCCGAATTCATCCACCACGTCGGGCGGCGGGAAAAGTGTGAACTCCGTCCACTTCGTGTTCCGGCGCCTCAGCTCGGCCTCCGGGAGGATGCTCAGTACGGTCACAGTGACCGGAGGGCGAGACTTATCGGCCTGAGAGTGCAGTCGAAACAAGAACCAGCACCCGCCCATCTCCGCGAGGGTATGCATGCGGTGGCGTTCTTCCCAGTGCTGCAGTTCATCGAGGACCCGCGGCAAAGCCACCTCACCCTGGGGCGCGTCCGGCGGCGCCGGGATTGGCTCCCCGAGAGCGAAGGCGCGGATTTGCGCCCAAAGCTCGCCTTCTGGCAGGGCGCTCTGGTGCTCCTTAAGCTCCTTGTCAACCACCCGTGTGAACCAAGGGAGGCCTTTGACGAGCTTGCCCGGAGTCGCGTTGAACCTCGTCCACTCGCTGCCTTTAATCGGCTGTTTTCCGCTGACCGCCTTCTCGCCCTCCAACGCCGATTTATCGACCTCTGCCTCGTAATGCAGGACCAGCATCAGCGCCTTCAGAAGGACGGCGCGTTGCATTTGTAGATCCATTGCCGTCCCCCTTCTCCCGCAAAGGTGGCACAAAACGTCTCAAAAGCTAGGCGAGTTTTGGAGACTTCTGGAGATAGCGCCAAAACTCGGGCGGTTTGTAGCGACCCTTGAGAGCGACCAGCTTTCCTGAAGCGGAATAAGTCATTGAACTATAGAAAATTTCTAGCCGACAGCACGTCGAGCATAGGTTTCGGCGGCTCAAAACCCTCGAAAGTTAATATCGGTTCACACGAGACTTGGCTTTGACAGGATCGGGAAGTTCGCAGCGCGCGGACCATGCAATCCTGACCCCGGAGAACGTCATGTTCGCCTCCACAACCGATGTAGTAACGACCTCAGCCGTAGCCAGACGGGCGCAGCTCTACGCCCAGCGAGCTTCTGTCCGGGAGGCAGCTTGGGCCTTCCACCGCAAGACCCACCCTTCCTCGGAGTTTTAACGATGTCGCCGAAGACCCACCTGTTCAACTCCGTCGCCCTGGTAGGGCCCCACACCGTGGTGCACCTCGCCGCCGCGGCCTGTGCGGGCATCCTCGATGGTCTCTGCTTTCCGGTGATCCTCTGGATGGCCGAGAAGATCCACCACCTCGCTCCCCATGAATTCCTCGCCGTGCTCGGCGCGGTATTCATCGTTGGCTGGGCCGCCGCCCTACTGACGTTCCAGGCGATCCTGCGCCGCCAGACTAATGCCCATGTTGGCGATGCGAAGGGCAAGGCGGATCATCACCACGACGACGAGCCGCCCGCCACCGGCGGCGTGCCGGTCACCTCCGAAGCTATGGCGCTCCTAATCTATGCACCGGCTTCGGTGATTGCCCAGACAGCCGCCGCAGCGGCGGGCATGGTCAGCACGGCTAAGCGTCTTCCGGCGCCGGTCTCGGGCCCGCCAGACTGACCGGTCCACCACGACGACGGCTGACAGGGGGTCAGCCGTCGACGCGGCAAGGATGGCGTTATGGCGTTCGCAGCACGATTATCATCCGCTCCATGAACACTCGGCCTTTCCGCCGGCAGCAGGATCGCCGGGACATAGTCCTGCTTGATCTGGTCGGTGCCGTTGTTGTTTAGCGGAGAGTTATCACCCCGTCGCTGACGCGGTGGAAGCCGACCCGGCTGAACCAGCTTCCAAAAGGGTCCTCGCGCAACAGCGCTCGAAGGTGGCCGCGCGGGAACGGCAAGTAGTTGGATTGCATCGAATATCCGCATTTGGCGCATTTACGCTAAGGCGTGAACTCCAACGTAAGTTGCTCATTCCGCTGCTTCACCAGATTGGCCCCTGTTGCATCCTTACGATTATTACTCTGCGCCGAAGGGCTCCGTCACCGTCTGGTGAACACCTTCAACATCCTCGGATAGTTCGCGCGCCAGACTGCGACCCGTTTCCATCCGCCGCCCAAGCGCCTCCACAAACCCCCGGTAACGCGCTCGCCCAGTCGCCTGAGCCGCAGCCTGGGCGGTGTCGGGCAGCGGCGGCGTGAGGGTTAGCCAGAAGCGGACGAACATCGCCACGGCCTCGTTCGAGATCTGGACATGGTGTTCGAGGCGATCGGCTTGCCGAGAGAGGCGGTCGAGCCGGCGGCTGATCGCGGCTTCGAGCCGGTCGGCTCCATCTGGCGATAGGAGGGAGCGAAGGGCCGCCTCGACGATCTGGGTTTGAGCGACGCCCATCCGTGCGGCGCGGTCGGCGAGCTGGTCAGAGAGGTCGAGCGGGAGGCGAAAGGTGTGTTTGGTGCGCATCGGAGGCCTCAAGAGATCTGCAGGCCGTCGCCAGCATCTAGGCTGGCTTGCCGGGCCACACGCAGCATCTGGCGCTGCAAGGTTGCGTCGGCGTCGGGCGGGTCCATGTCGTCGAAAACGAACTCCGGCCGGGGCGCCACAGGCTCACGGACCACCTCTTCATGATCAGGAAGGCCGGGCTCGCGTCGGATATTGGCGTTGGCGGTATCGACGGGCTTGGCGGCTGCCTTGCCGGCCGCCGCGCTCGTCACCGCAGGCGCCTTGATCTCCACGCGCGGCGGCAGCGCCAGTTTGGTCCAATCGTCCGGTTGGGGCGCGGTCTCGCCCGTTGCCGCAGCAGGCGCCGGCAACACGCGTTCGACAAATCGAGGGTCGGCGAAATACCGCGCCTTCGTCGCCCGGATCGGATGCACGCCCGCGATCATGACCACCTCATCCGTGGGTGGGAGTTGCATGACCTCGCCAGGAGTCAGGAGTTGGCGCGCCGTCTCCGAACGCGAGACCATCAGGTGGCCAAGCCAGGGCGAGAGCCGGTGGCCGGCATAGTTCTTCATCGCTCGCATCTCGGTCGCCGTGCCCAGCGCATCGGAGACGCGCTTGGCGGTCCGCTCGTCATTGGTCGCGAAGCTGACCCGGACGTGGCAGTTGTCGAGGATGGCGTTGTTCGGCCCGTAGGCCTTTTCGATCTGGTTGAGACTCTGGGCGATCAGGAAAGCCTTCATTCCATAGCCGGCCATAAACGCCAGCGCCGATTCGAAGAAATCCAGCCGCCCCAGCGCCGGGAACTCGTCGAGCATCAGCAACAGCCGGTGGCGATGGTTGCGGGCCTCCAGGTCCTCGGTCAGGCGGCGGCCGATCTGGTTCAGGATCAGGCGGATCAGCGGCTTGGTGCGGCTGATGTCCGATGGGGGCACCACCAGATAGAGCGAGACGGGTTGGGCGCCCTCGACCAGATCGGCAATGCGCCAATCGCATCGCCGAGTCACCTGCGCCACGATGGGATCGCGATAGAGACCCAGGAACGACATGGCGGTCGACAACACGCCCGATCGCTCGTTCTCGGATTTGTTGAGCAGTTCCTGGGCGGCGCTGGCGACGACGGGATGAACGCCGCCCTTGCCGAGATGGCGGGTGGCCTTCATCGCCGTGAGCGTCGTCTCGATCGGGCGCTTGGGGTCCGACAGGAAGGCGGCGACGCCAGCCAGCGTCTTGTCCGGCTCGGCGTAGAGCACATGCAGGATCGCGCCCACCAGCAGACTGTGGCTGGTCTTTTCCCAATGGTTGCGCTTGTCCAGCGAGCCTTCGGGATCGACCAGCACATCGGCGACATTCTGGACGTCGCGCACCTCCCACTCGCCGCGGCGCACCTCCAGCAAGGGATTATAAGCGGCCGACGCCGCATTGGTCGGATCGAACAGCAGTACCCGGCCGAAGCCTGAGCGAAATCCGGCGGTCAGGCCCCAGTTTTCCCCTTTGATGTCGTGGACGATACAACTCCCCGGCCAAGTCAGAAGCGACGGCACTACCAGGCCGACGCCCTTGCCGGAGCGGGTGGGCGCGAAGCACAGCACATGCTCGGCGCCGTCATGGCGCAGATAGGCGCGACCGAGCTTGCCCAGCACCACGCCATCGTCGCCAAGCAATCCGGCGGCGCGCACCTCGCCGGCGTTGGCCCAACGCGCCGATCCGAAGGTCTGAGCGTTCTTCACCTCCCGCGCCCGCCAAAGCGACATGGCGATGGCGACGATGATGGCGGCGAACCCGCCTGACGCCGCGATACAGGCGCCCGTGAGGAAGACGTGCGGCGCATAGGCGTCGTAGGCGAACCACCACCAGAAAAAGGCCGGGGGTGAGTAGACGCGGGCGGCACCGAGCGTGAACCAGGGTGGGCCGAGCTCGGCTTGGTAGGCGAGCGCAGCGGCTGTCCACTGCGTGGCGGCCCAGATGCCGGCCAGCACGACCGTGAACACGGCTAGGATTTGGCCCCAGAGGATCTTCGTGGCGGACATGCGGGCTCTCCTTTTTGGGAGAGTCGGGCGAGGACCTAGGGGCTTTCAAGAGCCCAAGACCTGGAACGGCGCTGCATCGTGGCCTAGCGTGCAAATACAGAGATTGGCGTAAGGCAACGGCGACCAGGGCGTTCGGCACACCGCTCAATCATACCTTCGGCTGTGTCGGATAGCTCCCAACCGTCACATCGACAGGCAGTGCGCGATCAGGAACACGCCAAGGTCACTTGACGTTAACTGATACGCAGTTAAGCGGATCAGCTACAGCGGAGAACGGTCTAATGGCGCCACCATCCACCTTCGGGCGGGCGATCTCAGAGGCGCGGCGGGCCAAGGGTTGGAGCCAGAAGGAACTGGCGACCCGGATCCTCAAAGAAGATGGACAGCCCATTACCCCTCAGTATCTGAACGATATAGAACGCGATCGCCGAAACCCATCCTCCGAGCACATGGTTCAGCAATTCGCCGCAGTCCTCGACCAGTCCATCGACTACCTCTCCTGGTTGGTAGGGAAATTGCCATCGAGCATTCGGCGTGAGAACGTTCGTCCTGAGCAGGTTGAGTCGGCGTTCCAAGCCTTCAGGAAAGCCCTCGAATAAGAGGCAATATGAAGCTCGTTCCCGATCTGATGCATGGCCTAGGCCTGCGGCCGCACTACGAGCCGGCTGAACTTGATCGGACATTCGAAAAAATTGCGTCCAACCACCTGCGGCGTCGGCATGGTGCGGTGGAGTATCCGTTGACCACGGACGATCTGACGGTGCTCATCGAAGATCACGTTGATCAACTCGACATCTATGCGGATCTCACGAGCCTGGGCGCGGGTGTTGAGGGTGTGACGGCGTTCAAACCTGGCGCGAAGCCTAAGGTGCTAATCTCAAACCACCTTGGCGAAAACGAAGCTCGCGAGAACCGCTTGCGGACGACCCTCGCTCACGAGTTCGGGCACGTTCATCTCCACAGCTACATCATCGATTTAGCGATTGAAGAAGGCCGGCTCGATCGCGCTAAGGGGTCGAAGATAACCTGTAAGCGCGAGACAATGTTGTCAGCGCCTCAGAAGGATTGGCGCGAATGGCAAGCCGGTTATGCCTGCGGCGCAATCCTGATGCCTGCGGGTCGAATGATGCAACTCGCTACAGATTGGCGTAGCGGCTGGTCTGGGCCGTCCGCTGTTGCGATGGATGCGCTTGTTGGTGAGGTCGCTAAGCGGTTCTTGGTCTCACGCGAAGCCGCCGCCGTGCGCCTTCGCGTCCTCAACCTAACGCCGGAAGCGCTACTCCAATAATTCAAAAGGCGGCCCTTGCGACTCGGATAACGTACACCTAGATAATACGCAAATCAGCGTATCTGCGGAGTAGCGACTCGGGTGGCGATGGAAGCGGAACGTCCTTTTCGGGTCTTGAGCCTCGACGGTGGGGGGATGCGCGGGACATATACCGCTACCTACCTGTCGCGGGTCGCCCATGCGTTCGCCCGTCAGCGCGGCCGTGAGCGATTGGATATTGGCGGGGCGTTCGATCTCATCGTGGGCACCAGCACGGGCGGAATCGTGGCCTGTGCGCTGGCCGCCGATGTTCCGCTGGACGAGGTGGTCGAACTTTATCGGCTTCACGGACCAGCGATCTTCGAACGCCGCCTGCCCACTGGCCTCAACGTCGGTTTGGCGATGGACCTGAACCGGCGTCCTACAGCCTTGGAGCGAGGCGAGGCGGCGCTTGCGGCTGCACTCGGCGCTGTTTTGGGCGATCTCACGCTTGGCGATCTCTATCATCGGCGGAATATCGCCCTGGCTATAACGGCGGTCGAGCTGAGCCAGCACCGTAGCTGGGTATTCAAGACGCCTCACTTGGCGAACACCAACCATCGTGACGATCGCTACCGCCTCGTCGACGTCTGCCTGGCGACCAGCGCCGCCCCGGTCTACCGCTCGCTCGCCGCCCTCGATCATCCAGACGGCGGCGGGGGCTACAACGTATTCGCCGACGGCGGTCTTTGGGCCAACAATCCGGTCCTGGTCGGGCTGATCGACGCACTGGAAATGACCGAGCCCGGTCGGGCGATCCATATCTTCTGCCTCGGGACTTGCCCTCGGCCGGCCGGCGAGCAGATCGCGCGGGGAGCCGTCCACCGCGGCCTCGGCCAATGGCAGTTCGGCGGCGCCGCGGCTAGCCTGTCAATCGACGCCCAGGAATTCGCTTACGACAATATGGCCAGGATGTTGGCCAAGCATATGAACCGGCAGTGCCGGGTGGTCCGTTTCCCGCGCGAACAGACCCCCGCAGCGCTGATGCCGTTCCTCGATCTCGACGATACGAGCGAGGCTGCGGCGCAGGCGCTGATCAATCAAGCGCGGACCGACGCTGACATGACCAACAGTCGTTGTGGTCGCCTCGACGATCCCGAAGGTCAGTTGATTTGTGAGCTTTTTCAAAACGCGCCGCTCGCCGGCGTCTCCTCCCCCAAAGCCTGAAGGATAAGACCATGCATGACTGCGCCAAGGATGTGCTCGCGCACCACGACGATGAGGTTACGCTTCCTCAATCAGAACGGACTGAAATGCGGGACCGTCGCAACAGCAATCGCGACCGACTCCGCAGGGGCCTCGCCAAAAACAGCAAACCCGCGCCGTTGGAATTCAAAAGCCAGGGCAGCTACGCCATGAAGACAATGGTCCAGCATCCGGAGCTGGACTACGACATCGATGACGGCGTTTATTTCGCTAAGGAAGATCTGGTCGGTCCGCGAGGCGCGGAGATGACCGCGCTCCAAGCTCGGCAGATGGTCCGCGACGCCATCGACGATGGCAGCTTCAAGACCGCGCCCGAGGTTCACAAAAATTGCGTCCGTGTTTACTATGCGGTCGGCTATCACGTCGATGTTCCGGTCTATCGCCGGGTGACTACCAAGGATGTTTTCGGCCGGGAAACGGTCCACTATGAACTGGCGAGCAGCGACTGGAAGCGCTCGGACGCCTGGGATGTAACAACGTGGTTTGAGGGCGAAAACAACCGCCAGAGCCCTGACACCGGCAACGGCCGGCAACTCCGGCGGATTACCCGTCAGGTCAAAGCCTTCGCCCGTAGTCGGGGCAGTTGGAAAAAGCTCATCCTGAGCGGGTTCGGCATTACGAAGCTGGTCGCAGAGTATTATGTGGCCAACGCGGAGCGCGAGGATAAGGCCCTCTACGACACCATGAAGGCGATCCGGGATCGTCTGAATTGGAACCTGCTGGTAGATCATCCCTGCACGCCAAACGAGACCATCACCAGCGGCCGCGACGATCCCAAGGCCAAGTTCCTGCGCGAGAAGCTCACCGAAGCCATCAGTAACCTGGCGCCGCTCTTCGAGTCGGACTGCACGCGCGAAAAGGCGCTCAAGTGCTGGGACAAGGTGTTCAACACGACCTTCTTCAGCGATCGGGCCGAGAGCGCGCGCAAGGCGTCGGTTTCTGCTCCGGCGATCCTGACGTCGGGTCTGCTCCGGTCGTCCGACGCTTCGGTTGCACAACAGGCGGTGCGCAAAGAAGGTGGCGGGCGTTATGCCTGACGACGCCGGGCTCTCGCCAGCGGATCGTCACCACCGCGCCCTCGCGGCACTCGACGCGGCGGCAAGGGCGTGGGGCGGTGAGTCGCTGAACCCCAGCGCACGGTCTGCTTACGCTGGCCGGGGTGTGACACATGGGTGGAGGTTGCCCGTCGATTTCAGTGATGGCCGCCGGCGACTTGATCTGTTGGTTGATGGCCACTTCCCGCGGTCAGCTCTGCGGGTGGCGCTGGTGGATCGTCCGCCGTTTCTCACGTGGCCGCATGTCGAAAAGGACGGTGCGCTTTGCCTTCTTGGGGGTGCCGCCGAAGTGTCGGCTTACGATCCGGTCGGCGTGGCGGAAACCCTGCTTGGCGACGCGGCTAGCCTGATCGAGGATCTTATCGCCGGTCGGCTCGACGCGGACTTTGAGGCCGAATTTCTCTCCTACTGGGATTGGTCGAAGACTATCGACGCCCCACCCGTCCGCAGTTTGTTGGCGACGCAGGGGCCCTCGCGCTCGATCCGGGTCTGGCGCGGTCGAGCCTTCTATCTTCTGGCTGAGTCCGACGCAGACCTGCAGACCTGGTTGCGCAATTTTGATCCTGGCCGCCGGGACCCATTTCAGTTCGAGGAGGCCGTGCTGGTCTGGCGCCCAACGCCACCGTCCCCCCGAGATTACCCGGCAAGCGCCTCGACCGTGCTGTCCCTGGCCGACGAGCGGGCTGCGGCGCTGATTATGGAACAGGCGGCGAAGGCACCCGAACGCTTGCTGATCGCGCTTGGAGCTCCCACGGTCAACGGCGCCTGTTTCGGGGCGATCATACTCAGGCGACCGCTGAGGGGGAGTAGCGGAGCCCGAGGCGGCGGAGAAACGATTTACGCGGGATTTCGCCCGGGTCGGGGTCCGCCGGCCATAATCAGCCGCCGATATCTCGGCGGCGCTAGCTTCATGAGGTCATCCGTGGAACGCGCAGACTCCGCCTGGGTACATGGACGGGGTCAGGATCCTCGCCATGCGACACTCAAGGATGCGACCGCAACGGTTTTGGGCTGTGGCTCGGTGGGCGGACCCGTGGCGGTTCTTCTCGCCCAGGCGGGCGTAGGTCGCATACGGCTGGTCGATCCAGAAGATCTGAAGACCGCCAACACGGGTCGCCATCCGCTGGGCGCAACGCATGTTCGACAAATGAAGGCCGTCGCGTTGGCTAGTCGGCTCGCCCAGAGCTATCCGCACCTCAAGATCGAGGCGAAGGCGTGCGCTTGGGAGGACCTACCCGAAGCGTTTGCTCTGTTCCGCCAATCCAGCGTGATCGTCAGCACCATTGGAAGCTGGGCCGCCGAGGGGGGATTGAACGCCGCCCATATGGCAGCCGGTCGGCGCCCGCAGATCGTTTATGGCTGGACCGAGCCGCTGGGTTGCGCCGGCCACGCCGTCGCGATTGGCCCTAACGGGGGATGCTTGCAGTGCGGCTTTGATCCGCTGGGCACGCCAAGACTGCAGGCAACGCGGTGGCCAGCAGGCACCCACCTGCAGCAGGAACCGGCATGCGGTGCGGTGTATCAACCCTACGGACCTGCCGAGCTCACCTATACGGTCGGCATGATAGCCGAGATGGCGTTGGATTGCTTGTTAGGCGAGTTCGATGGCAGCGGCGTGCATCGGGTCTGGGCGGGCGACGGGCGACGGCTTGTTGCGACCGGCGGCGATTGGACGGCGACCTGGGTCGAGGAAACGCGGCAGCGCGTTGAGGGCCGCTTCGTTCATGAGCGGCCTTGGGAACCGGACGAACGGTGCCTCGAGTGTGCGCGCCGCGCGGCGGCGGCATGATCGTCTTTCCGATCGGTTCGTCTGGCCAAGTCCTCGCATTTCAGCCCGGTGTGATTGCGCACGTTATGGCCCATCGTCAGATTCATTGGTGGCAGAGCGAGGCTGGCGGCCAGCTCTTTGCGCGCTTCACCGACAATCAAATCTTGGTTTCCGAAGCTACCGGACCACGTCCAGGAGATCGCCGTACGCGGTGGAGCTACCGACCTGACGCACGAGCCGAGCAAAGAGAGATCGATCAAATGCACGCCTTGGGCCTGCATTACATTGGCGATTGGCATACGCACCCTCAGGCCGAGCCGGTCCCATCGCTGCCAGATTTCGAGAGCATTGCCGAGTGCGTTCGCAAATCTACCCACAACCTCAACGGGTTTGTCCTAATGGTGGTTGGGCAAGCGGCAGCGCCCATCGGCCTGAATGTATCGATTCACGATGGTATCATCGGGCACCAGCTTTCACCGACGGTAGAGGCGCCAATTAAAGTCGGCGGCCGCAGACGGCAGATTCGATGGGTTTGAGTATAGTGATGGCACCAAAACCTATAATGACCTCCCGCTCCGACGGGAAAGCTCCGCAAAAAGCAGCGCTCAAAGCCCCAGCCCACGCTGCCGACCAAAGCTCCAATCGACCCCGCCGCCAGGCGTCATCACGCCTGAGACGTGGCGGCCAAGCTGCGGCTCCAGGGCCGGGCGCCACGGCACGAGCTGAAAGCCCAGGCCGTCGTCGATCATGGCGAACCGGCCTGAGGCCAGGGTGATGCGTTGGCGATAGGCGCCGGCGACATGGTCGCCCGGCGCTGATGGCGTATGTGAAAGCCCGGTCTCGGCGGCGAGGCGGCGGACGGTCTCATCCATCTCCCGTCGCGCTAGGGTGTCGATGAGGTTGCGTGCGAAGATGATCCTCTGGCCCTCCCGCCGCGCCAGGCCCTCTTCGACCAGGTGATCCGCCCGCGCCTCCAGCGCGCCGGCCACCTCAGCGCCAAATCCGCCGCCCAGCTGCGGCGGTTCCTTGCTGATCAGTTGCCGATCCAGCCAGGTCGCCCCCTGCGCCGTAATTTGACGCTCCAGGGGAAGGTCCGATCGCGTGGCCAGCGAGACCCGCTGCGTTCCCTTCGCATCCTCCCAGGCGCGCAACTCGACGATGGAACCGGGACTGGCGTCGCCCGTCATGTCGATGTCGGTGAAGCGCAGGTGATGGGTGCGGCCGTCCACGCCCTCGATGATGGCGTAGGCCGTGCCGGTCAGCTCATCGTGTAGGCCGCGTTCGACCAGGCGGCCGACGACGGGATCGGAAACGCCATCGCCGTGGATGGCGAACCCTGAGATATCGGCCTGGTGATCGCCGCGCGACATCGCCCGGTGCATGGTCTTGATGATGTCGCCGCGGATCGAGAGGTCGCGGAGCGTATCCTCGATGCCGGGCTTCAAGGTCCAGGTGGCCGGTCCAACCGGGTCTGCGAGCTCCAGCCGTTCCAGCGTCTGAGCGCGGCCGACCAGCAGTCGGCGCTGTTCGGTATCTGGCGCGCCGCTTATGGGGCGCAGATCGGCCACGCCGCCATGGTCGTCGGCGATGGTTCGCAGCTTTCGATCGAGGCTGGTCCAGCGCTCGGCGCCGACCTCGTTTTGCATCGCCGCTCGGATTTCCCGCTCGCTGCGGGGGCCGAGCTCCAGTGTGACGCGGTCTTCGGCCCGGCTGCGCAGGCCCTCCTTCACGTAGTTGCGAGCGATGACCAGGTCGCCGCCATCGTCGGCGCGGCCGCGCACCAGGATGTGGATGTGGGGATTGTCGGTGTTCCAGTGGTCGACGGCGACCCAGTCCAGCGACGTGCCAAGATCGCGCTGAGCGTCGGCCATCAGCTCGCGGGTAAAGGCGCGCAGATCCTGCATCTCGCCGGCGTCCTCGGGCGAGACGATGAAGCGGAAGTGATGCCGGTCGTTTTCGCAGCGCGACGCGAAGGCGTCCCCATCGGCCTGGTCGCCGCCGGCGTCGAACATCTGCGCCCGCGCGCCGTCTTGGGTGACGCCGTCCCGTTCGAGATAGGCGACGTGGCGAGCGATGGGCGCGGCGCGGAACCTGGCGCCAGTGTGGCGCACGACGCGCATCTTGACGATGACGCGCCGGGTCTGCGGGCCGCGCCGGCCGCCCAGCCCCGCGGCCTGTCCGCGACCGAAGCGCGAGCCGCCGCCGGACCGGCGCTGGCCGAAGCCTCGGCCCGTGTGGCCGGCCTTCTTCGCGGCCTGCATCACTTGGCTCGTGAAGCTCTTGGCTCGGCCGCCTGTCAGGCCGCCGGCGCTTAGCCGGCCGGGGCGGACCCGGAACTCCTCCTCGTCGTAGCTCACGGAGCGGCCGATCTGGAGAGTTGAGGGGGCGCCATACGCGAAGCGGGCTGTTTGCAAGGGCCTGGCTGGCGAACGGCTGGCAGGGGCCATTTTGGAGCCGACAAAAAAGCCGAACCCAACCAACCACATGGACCCGGCGAGCCGGCGGTCCTTTTATCTGGCCATACCTCCCTCAGGTTTTCGGCGCTTTCCCCCAACCCAGCCGATTGCCCCCACCCACCCCCCAAAACACCCCAACAGACGCCAGCGCCCCTCATGACGGATCGCGCCCAGTTTGGCCGATGAACAGCGGATTGGGCGGCGGATCATGAGGCGGTTGAGGCGTGGCCGATGCGCCATCGGCCCGCACGACGAACACCGGCGCGCGCCTCCAGGCCAGCGGATCGGGCGCGGTGAAAACGCCGCGAGCCGGCAACGCTCCCGCGATCTTTGGCGCCAGGACCGTCACATAACGCTGCGTCTCCGGCGGCAGCGGACGGCCTGTCGCGAGGTGATCCTGGAAGCGCTGAGGCCCAGCGTTGTAGGCGCCGAGAAAGCCCGGCGCGCCGAACCGATCGTACATCTCGCGCAGGAATGCGGCGCCGGCGACGATGTTGTCGTGGGCGTCAAAGGGATCGGCGCCAAGGCCATAACGGGTGCGCAGATCGGCCCAGCTCGCGGGCATGATCTGCATCAGCCCAAGTGCGCCGCGTGGCGAGACGGCGGTCGCATCGCCGCCGCTTTCGACGCGCATGACGGCCCATATCCATGACGCCGGAATGCCGAACCGCCCGGCCGCTTCGGCGACGTGTGCGGCGATCATATCCGCCCCTTTGGGCGCGGTTTGAGCGTCGGCCGGCCCGCTCATCGCGAGGGTGATGACCGTCGCCGCGATGGTCCAAAGGCCGATGCGTATGCGGGCGGATCGCATAGGATCAGCTCCGCCCTTGTCGGGACGGAATCCAGATCGGCGTTGCGCGGCCGACCACGGATGACGCCGGCATCGGCCCGAAATACCGCCCGTCCAGGCTGTCGCCGCGCGCCGGGTTCATGAAGAAGAACTCGTCGGGCGCGATCACGCGGCAGCCGGTCCAGACGGGCAGCGGCCGACCAAACCGGTCGCGATCCCGCGCCAGGCCGAGCGCCCGGCCGTCCACCGTCACGAGCCGGCCGGACCTGCAAACCGTTTGACCTGGAACGGCCGCGACCGGCTTGATCAGCGGCACGCCCTGCGGCAGAAATCCACCGGCCGCGAGATAGCGGGCGACGGGTCCCGGCGGCGCCACGATAGCGAGATCGCCGACGGCCAGATCACGGGCAGGCTGCACCGCGTAGAGTCCCATCGGCACGCTGGCGGTGGCGTTCCACAGCAGGCGCGGTCGCGGGTGGATCAGCGCCAGAAGGCCCACCACCAAGATCGCCACATAGGCGATCATCACATAACCGAACCTGCTCATGGCTGGACCTCACGGCGTTGGAGCCAGACCCGATGGCGCTCGGGCGTGTAGGCTCGGGGCGGCTCGCCGGCCGCCATGCGATTGTGGATGTGGCGCCAA
>Ga0116231_10008017_pt1 | contig 18823 bp, 20 predicted proteins | sample S1TSphgellanicum_2_FD_89695 | JGI IMG/M metagenome (GOLD analysis project Ga0116231, IMG submission 89695) | Host-associated microbial communities from peat moss isolated from Minnesota, USA - S1T2_Fd - Sphagnum magellanicum MG | ecosystem: Host-associated > Plants > Peat moss > Unclassified...
ATTAAGGGAATGGATGAAATGTCCGTCCGGCTGGATGATCACAAAATAATAATAAAAATAAAAAACACATAAAAATAAAAAAATAAAAAAGTTAAAAGTTTCTAAAAAAAACTAAAACGCGAACCAAGTTTAAAGAAACCGGGGGACTTCATAGTGGCTGAAGGTCACGGGCACCCACTAGTATAATATAACATGCAAATTTTAGTTACCCATTAATATATGTGTCAATAACACATGTTTTGCATGAAAATCCCATTCATAACTTGTCGTCATAAAATATGACTATTCATATGACATCATTTTCAATTACAAGTTAGATATTTAATTACAAAAACTACTATTAATCACTTTGATTAAACATGTCATTTTGTTTTGTTGAACTTCATTAAATGTCCCACTTAATTAAACCTTGTTGACCATTTTGATCAAAGTGATCAATTTTTTAAATATAAAATAAATACTCAAATAAATTATTATATTCGAGTTCATTAGTCAAAACATACACATGTTATTTAAACTTCAAGCCTTTAATTACAATTAACATGTTCATTAATTAAAATGGACAAGGCAATCAACTTGAATAATTTAAAAATCATAAATTGTAATAATTTGTTAACTTATTTGATAATACATGAAAAATAACAACCTTTGTAGTTGTTCGTAGCAAAATGTTATAAACCATTACATGATAGATATCCATTTAAAAACATTAAAAAAAATTACATTATTATTACAATAAACACATACAAAAAACATTCAATATGCGATGATGTCAAATACATTATAAGATTAATACTTAATATGTCTCAATTATCACTTGCCTCAACTTATTATTTCACAGATTTCAAAACATAATATACATGAAGACATTTGAACACTTAATTATAAATGATTCATAATCTTGCAAAGTATTATTATACAAAACATTTGCAAAGCTGATTTTAGAAAAGGATCATTAAAATTGATGACATTTATTACAAAAAATAATATACATAAAAACAAAGAAAAATATTGCTTATTGAAATCCTATGATAAAAATAACTACCATGTAATTACAATAAACAATGATTCAAACAACGACATCATCATAGTATCATAACTATCAACACAAAAAATTCCAATTAATTAAAAATGAAGAAAGCACTTTTCTTAATCCAAATGTTTGGTGAAGCAATCAACATTTGACAACCATGACACAAATGTTATATAATTAAAAAACTATAATTATTAGGATACTAACATACATATGTAATAATAGACATCATGATAAATACTTAACTAATTGTTTTCATAAACAATAATCATTGGATATTAGTCAAAATACATGCCTCCATTCCTAGCCTACATTATATATGATTCAAACACATCGACAATGAAAAAACTATTAAACAACACCATACAATTACTAAAAACTAATGTCAAACACTTACTACATACATATGCAATAGCCAGATGGTCCATCCTATGGGCTTGTCATAATAGCATATATGATTGATATAACATTTAAACTCAACCTAATAAAGTATTTCTATAATGTGTCACAAATGCAATTGCATTTGCACAACAACATAAACAATAAAAATATATCTCCATTCCCCCAAACACTCCCATCCAACACTATAATGTGAACACATAGTTGATCATGATTGGTAGTATTTAATAGGCTCCTATATGATTCCCATTCATAAAGAATTCTAACCAAAGATATTCTCAGCTTTTGTGCTGTAATTTCACACCACCAATCCCACCTAATATAGGTTATGTACCATGGAATTGGTCCCCCCGGGAACATGTTGGCAAGCCACCATTCCCTTAGGTTGTAACAGCCTCTTCCAGAGCATGTTCCAAAGTGTAACTGGTTTTCTCACAATTGCTTCACATTATGATTGCATTCTCAGTCATTGATTCATATTAAAATCCACACTGACAGTACAAAAAAGTGGAGCCAGCAGAGAGGGCTGCCTGTCCCGACTGAAAAATGCCTGAAAAAGGGCCTGAACCAAACCAGTTACATCAAGTAATACCCAGCCCCTTCATTTCACAAAGACCCTACCCTGCAGGATATTAAGAAAAGAAACTCTCATGAGAATCCAGAAATCTCCATACTCACAATGAGGGAAGGCTAACATTGTTCAAAACTTTTTCTTGAAGTCAAACAGAGAATCCAGATAAAGAGCTGAAGGACCGAGAAGAAGAAAAACACAAAAGGCTATTGAGAAAAAGTAAGATCTGGCCAACACTGGTTCAAACAATCCATGGGTATGACAAGCAATATATACCCTTAGAAAATTTACTTAAGCTACTACAAGACTTTAGATCATCACCTTCATCGTGCATAGTTCATCATGCATAGCTGTAACATTTGTGAGTACTTCCGTTGCTGTGTACAAATTAGCAATTCACAAGATTGCAAGATGCTGTTGGATGTGAAATTAATTAGATCTGGAATATGCTTTGACTAGAAGCAAAAGCATCTGGTCACAAAGAACTGGACTTGGCAAAATGAATGTTGATCACAGCAGAATTCCACCTATGATTTAATCTACAGTTGCAACAAACCTTGACATTTCTTCTAGTCCTGCTTCTTTGTAGAAAGCTGCAAGCTGCTCTCGCACATCATCCCAGCTTCCATTAGTTGCAGCAAGATCCAACAAGAATGCTGCCTGGTCCACTGCCACCTGTTCCCAGAAACAATTACCCCTTAATGCCAACAAACTGCAAACATTTAATGTCCCATATGTGCAATGTGGCCTACTGCCTGAGTGATTGTCTGGTGCTTGATGATGGTCATGGGCAATTGTGTTCAGTTGTGAAAACCTTGTTGCCCATGACATCAGATGGAAATCAAAGACTACAAACTAGAAGAGGGCTCCTCCCTGTGTAACTAGCAATTTGACTGACAATAGATGTCAGGAATCTGCTAATTCAAACTAAGATGTATGGTGTCCAGATACTGTAGAGACTACTCCTGCCCACAACAAGTGTTAGTAGAAGACTTTATATCCTCAAAAAGTTAATGAGTTACTGAGAGCTGACCTGAGCTGGGGTCTTGCCCTTCAGAAGATCTTCCTGCCGACCCTGTTCAGTAACTCTCTCACGCATAAATTCTGTTTGCTCATCACCCCAACCAGCTACAGCTGCAACTTCTGAGTAGCTGGATCCCAATGTCCACCATGGTGATTTCAAGGCAATGCGGGCTGCCTCCCTAGCTTCTGCTTTTCGGCCTATCTGCAAAAAGACACAGAATTCTTGAAGAAGCAGGCTCATTTGATCACAAATGACCCAGAATACACTCTAATTAACAAAAACATCATACAATATTGCACCTGCTCAGACCCTTCTTTGGAATGGACTGCAAACCTGCGATTGCTCATAAGAGCAGCAAAAGCATTTGGACACCAGGTCTTCCAGTTTGACTGAAAAACTTAAGGTCACGCCCGTGCTTCTTGCACTATTCATGTTCAGAACAACAAGCACTTCCTCACCTCTCGGTTTTGCTCAAAGCATCATTCTCTCTATCTCTTTGCCCCAAATACTGACCGAGCCACTGACATGGAGATAGCAAGAACATGACAAATCTGCTGCTTTATGTTGAGTGACTGGCAGATGAAATAATCCCAGGTGAAAAATCCTGATTGCTTCAGAAGCTCAAAAACTGGCAGGTCCCTGAGAAGAAAGCCACCTCCAGAACCTTCAAGATCTAGTGGCAATAAAGGCTTCAAATCCCAGTCATATTGCAACAGTTCCAAGAGAGGGTTTCCAGCTAGCAGCAATGAAGCTATCAGAAGCTGCATCAAACACTCAAATGTGGATGTGCCCTAAAATTTTCACTATGGACTTTGTGAAATCTTGTGAAGGGGGCAGAATACAGGTTCCATTAGAAGAACCTCTGGTCTCTAAACCCTTGGAAGTGCTCAATACAAATTTTGATGGATCCACTGATTCCAGGCTTTTGCTTTCATCATCGAATCAGTTAAGGATTGCAAGTGGCTCCACATGCAATGGAAACAAAGGAGGTTTTGAATTTGAACAAAGGAACTTTGCAAACTTTTGAATTTGCAGGCAGCCACCTCATTCATTTGCAAATGCTTCGATAAATGCAATCACCATCCCACAGTCAAGAATCTGATCTGAGAATCCGTTCCACAAGAGCACTAGGGTTTTTGTGAGAAGAGAGTAGATATCATCACGTAGTCAGAATGCAAACTCGGACGTAGTAGTACCTGAAGCAGGAGTTCAGCGTTGAAGACCAAGGGCCGTCCAAATCCAGGGAAATGTTTTTTGTTGGCGTAGAATTCTCCGGTGACCAAGGCTGAGACTTCATCTCCTCTTTCCAAATGCCGCATTGCCAGCCTCTCGAAAACATCCGGAAACAACCCGACCTTCTTCATCAGATAAACATCGACGCTGGCCATTTGCGAAGCTGCATAGTCGCCCTTTCTGTACAAGGACGATCCGAATTCGCCCGTACGGCTAGCGAGCGCATATTCTTCGCTTCCAGAGGAGCTGCTCGTCGTCGTGTCCTCCTCGACCAACGCTCGGTGGATGTACTCTTCGGGGCTTTTGGCTAGCAATTGAACTCCATAGCTCCGCACACGGACAACAGGCATGTCCATATCGGCTGACGGCGTCGGCCATCGCAACAAGGCCGTCAATTCCCCTTCCCGGTTCTCAGACAATGGCACAACAAGAGGCAAAATGCCCTTCCTATTATACGGCGACGAGATCTTCTCCCCTTTTGCCTGCAACACGTCTAGCAAGCATTGTAAAGAAGACGGTGGCTCAATACCCGCTATATCTTTGACAAAAGCGGCGTGATCGGCCGCTTCTGTGGTGGCGATGGAGGATCTTACGGCACCATGATGACAGTAGCAGTAACTTCTCTTTTGCTGCTGCAACAAAAGAGGCACCGGATCAAAACCACTTTGCACCGGATTCAAGAAGACATTTTTCCGGAACAACGCTGCGTTTTTACAGGCCAAAAACACACCATTCGAAAGAGGACGAGACGCTCGTGCGATTGGAAGCAAAACCGCGAGATTCGTGAAGCTTATGGCCACCATATTGATGCGCAGAAAGCTCGAACCTCTCAAAAGCTCCAAAACAACGCCGCTTCCCCTATCCGCACGCCACAATCGAGGTCCCGAACCGAGGTGCTCGAAATCTCGACCCCTCGTTTTAGAATCTGGGTTTTGTTCGTCTTCTTCCTCCTCCTCGTCAGCTTCCCAGTGGTATTTCGCTCCCACAATCGAGATCCCAAAAAGAGGTGCTCTAAATATCGACCTCTCGTTTTAGCATCTGAGTTTTGTTCGTCTTCTAAATGGTGGTCTCACAATCGAGGTCCCGAAAAGAGGTGCTCTAAATCTCGATCCCTCGTTTTAGCATCTGAGTTTTGTTTGTCTCCTTCCTTGTCGTTGTCCGCTTCCCTGTCAGGTCTCTGGCTTGATACAATCGAGGTCTTAAAAAGAGGTGCTTTAAATATCGACTCCTCGTTTTAGCATCTGGGTTTTGTTCGTCTTTTTCCTATTTACTAGTGTGAACCCTGTGCCTAATGCACAGCTGTGTGTGTATTTGATGGTACATATTACAAAATTACAACTACAAACTACATTTCCAAAACCTCTTTATATATGACATTTGGCATGTATCCATCGGGACCCTGGCCGTTGAAAATCTTGATGTTTGCAATACTTGTGACCCATGAAATAGCAACATCCATGAAACCTAGTTGAATGCTAAATGTACTTTTTTGCAGGTATTTTAAAAATCTCACCTTGTGTATGACCAAACTCAGGGTTCTGGTGGTGCTGTGTTTTTTTAATTTTACGGATAACTCTAATGTTGCAAAACAAAGCTAATAATGGACGGGTCTTCTAAGGTCTGCCTGACTTAACAATTGTGCAAAATCCAGCTGCCCATCTCTGGTAATGCACATGTCCCATTGCAAATCATGAAAACCATTACATTACAGAATGTGCCAGCAGGTATGTGCCCATTTTGCTGCCCGTTTAGAAAATTTGGCTCACCCTACCGAGCTCATCGAAATGTATCACTCCCACCTAATTGGGCACAATGGATTATAATTGGCAAATTCCGTGATATACTACTTCCTTGATTTCTGCTGCCATTCCACCTACCCAGGAACTTGTCAAAGTGGAACTGGCAGACCATGGCCCATATTTTCACATAGGAAAACACCTTTAAGAAAGGGAAACATATTAAATAATCGGCAAGATTATTTTGCACCGAGATTATTCTGGTAATCCGGCCCCTCTCGCCAGTTTTCAAATACTCACCTTGCAAACCATCAGTTATACAAAGAACTTACAGTGTTAACTACACATTCTGATGTTTAATTGCCAAAATGGCACCCACCGTCTTTATATCATGATATGCGACTGTTGAATCCGGTAAGTGTGGCTCTTCTTCGGGAGGTTCACATAGTTGTTTGGAATCTTATCTTGATTCTTCGATGGCTTGCTCCACTATGTCTGTGGCTTCTGCACCTTTGTCAACTCTTTGCATGTGTTCACATTCACTAAGTCTATTTCGTTGTCATAGAACACACCTGTAGCATAAACAAACCAAAAAAAAAATCAAGTAATCGGTGTCAAAATCTGTAAAAACGTATGTCAAGCGAAATAGACAGACGAACGACATGACAGACAGGAGCTTGAGCTTTTGGAGTGTGGAAGAGGTAAGGTGATGGATCTAAAGAAATTAGGTGTTGCTGCAAAGTAACAGAACAAAGAATGGTCTGGTTGCAGTGGCAAAGCTAACCCTGGAACTTAGCTTCGGATGGTGATACCTTTTAGGAATAATTTTGTTGTTGTTGTTATTTATGGCAATTCGCTGGTGGTGGTGGTGGTGGTGCCTTCAACTCGGGCTCGTTTCATAGCAGTGAAAGCTTGTTTCTTCACAAATGGAGCAACTTTTCCCAGCTAAATCCTTGTGGGAGTTCTGGGAGATTCTTGACAGACTCAGGGAAGTTGAGAGGGATTTTTTTCCTGTATAGTGAATCCCTACATTGTAAGCCCTTGTAGCTTCCTCTGGACTCTTGTAGGTTCCTAACCAAATCTTACGCTTGTGTGCGATTGGGCAGATCTCAGTGACCCACTTGTTGAGCTCCAACCTGTGCCACGCTCCTCTGTACACTAATACTTCCTGCTGTTGGAACTTGGAATTCAAGCTGCTGCCCCCTCATGATCTGTAATTATTCACCTCAGAGAATTATTGTTGCAACCTGCCACGGCCAAGTCCAGTTCTTGATCTTGTATTGTTGTTGTTGGAATTGGATACCTCCTCTTCTTCCTCCTGGGTTATGCTATAAGTAGTGCTACTCTCCCCCTTCGTTTTTCGCTCATACTGATCTATTAGCGGCGAATTGAAATCGATTTCATGATTCTCTAAATCCTTATGCACTCTCCCAACAGGTGGTGCTGATTGACGCGCTCCTAAGTCCCTTGTTGAACCCACTTGAAGGTCCAACTATGTAGAGTTGCGAAAAGTTGGGACTTGAGGGTCGCTCCCAACTTCCAGCACTAAAAGGGGGTAGAGGGGCGTGCTAGAAGTCCTGGGATTAGACTAGGAAGAAGGACTAGATTATCAAGCTTGAATCTGCATCCAAAACCAACCACAAGAGGGTTAGTTAGCATTCGGGAACACCCTTGAATGTTGGGACAAGCCACAGGCACTTTGACACACAAGATTCACCACGGCCCGGACTCCGAGGGTTTGACTCCCAGCCCTTCTTTTACCCATAACTTGGGCTGGAGATGTCCAAATGGCCCATGTGAGGCCATTTTGGGCATTTACACTTCAAGAACTTTCCATTGATATAAAGAACGCACCAATGCAAGGTGTTTTGACCCTTGAACTCGAGCTCTGAATTTTCAAGAGTCCTAGAGGACTCCATTTTCCCACTTTCGGGAGTGTGAGTTGCATTCTCACACTTAACCCCAAAATGGGGTTGCGACACTCAGGTACAAGCTTGCCCTCAAAGACCGACTCCATCTGGAGTGCAGCTGGTAAGAGGAGCCAGACATAACGGGGATGGAATGCACCATCCTAGCCCATATATGCATTGGCACCAACGCAATCAACATTCAGAACAAACGTCACCTTCACTGGAAGGCAACTGAAGCCATTACGGCCATGAATAACGAAGCCCAATTTTTGGCCCCGACCCACGACTTGCTACTCAAAAACGGGCTCTCCCGCATCGACCACCACACATACAAACATAGAATTGCAAGCATCCAGGCCTTGCCACAAGCAACTAGAAAAAAAAGATATGTCGAATTAAACCTGGGCAGTGCACAAAGCTAGCGCAAACCCCTTCCAGGTCGCCCAGAAAGCGGAGAGCAACAACCTACAAATCTCAACGCCCGCATAGGGCCACTATCAAGGATTAATCGGTCTGACCACCGCCCTAACGATACCTCACCATGTCTGAAAGGCCCATGACGATTACCTCCCTCAATGTGAAAGGGTTGGGAAGGGACTCGCCCAAACAAAAACTCATCAAAACTTGGGTTGCTTCCCTCCAAACCCCACCACATATCCTCCTTCTTCAAGAGCACCACCTTGATGAGCTTGGCGTCGCCAACTTGACCAAGGGAAATGAATTCTGGCAAGGAAAAGCCTTCTGGAATCCAGGGATCCCGATGGGCAGCTCGCAGCGCACCAGCGCGAGCACTGCCATCTTAGTGGATAGGATGACCGCCCCTCTCATCAAAGAAAATGGGATCCTATCAAATGGGCGGGCCTAATACATAACCCTCCACCTACCTAACAGCAGCGAGCTGACCATTATCAATGTCTCCGCGGCCAGTTCCTCTAGAGACGAGCCCCCCTGTGGAAAAGGATAAGCGAGGCCGACTTTGCCGCTGACCACATAATTCTATGTGGGGATTTCAACCACTCGGAAGAAATCGACAGCAGAAGCAAGGCGGGTGGAAGGAGGATGCATAGGAAAGAAGCTGCCTCATGGCACCATTTGACCCTGCAATACGGTCTGGCGGACATTTGGACCATGGACAACTTCAGAAAAATGACTAAAAAGGCCTACACTTTCGACAACGGGAGATCGAGTACCGGGTCGGCTGTCTCTCGAATAGACAAATTCCTTGTGTCACAGGAACTTGACTCCCGAGGGGGGAGGATTAAAGCTGCTCCCTCTACAAGGAGAATGTCTGACCATTTTCCCTTGGTCATGACAATATGGGGTCGCACAACTGCCCTGCACACAGCAACCCCCTACTTTAACACCTTGTTGTTAAAGGAGGAAGAGAATAGAACTACTCTTCTCAGGGCCTAGGAAGGAACGCCCCCCCCCCCAAGCCGAGACACGGAATGGCCTAACTGGCTAGAAGCAGCCACCATCAGGGTCGTCCAATGTTGCGCAAGCCTCACGAAGGCAAAAAAACGTGCTAAAGGAGCTTACATCAAGGCGCTCCAACAAAGGATCCAACTGGCGGAGATCTAACTCCAACGCAACCCCGAAGATGAGGAAGTCAGAAACATACTTTTAATATCGCAAGGCAACCTAGCAGACACCCTACAAAAAAAGGTCGCGCAAAACCACCAGCTTTCTGCAACAAGTTGGTTCAGGTATGGAGACACCTGCTCCAAACAATTTTTCGATTTCCACCGCATAGGTAAAAAAAAATCGTTGCTTAAGGAGCTTGAAACCGACGCCGGGACAATCACCGGGCAGACTAACCTGGCTCACTACGTGCGTAATTTCTATGAGCGCCTCTACACATCGGAAGCACACGCGCCAAGCACCACCGAGGCTCGGGAGGAGTGTTGGTTCAACACTCCGACCCGAGTCTCGGCCAAAATGAATGATGAACTCGTCAGAGATCTCACCCTAAAGGAAATCCTGGACGCCATTGCCGCCATGCCCAGAAACAAAGCGCCAGGGAGCGATGGCATCCCCACTAAGTTCTTCCAGGAGCTTGCGGAAGAGATCGCCCCAACGTTGCTCAAAACATTCACGGCAATGCTCAAACTAAGGGAGACCTCAATGGCAATCAACAAGGGACTCTTAACTTTAATTCCCAAGTCTGGGGACCACGCCAGGCTCAGCAATTGGCGCCCAATAACGCTGCTTGGAAGCCTCCACAAAATCCTGGCCAAAACTCTGGCCAGGAAACTACAGGGCATCCTTCCAAGCATAGTCAAACCCAATTAGACTGGGTTCGTCAAAGGGAGGAGCATCCTCGACAATAGTTTCCTAACCCAGGAAACCTTGGAGTGGGCTGTGGAAAGCGACCAGGACTTGGTCCTACTGCTGCTGGACTTTGAAAAAGCCTTCGACAGAATCAAATGGGGCTTTCTTTTCAAAGCCCTGGCCAAGCTCGGTTTTTGCAATCAGTGGACCCGTTGGGTCAGCTCACTATACAGTTCGGTCACCTCAGCGATCAAATTCAATAGGGTGGTAGGGGAGAATTTCCCCCTTGCTAGATCAGTCCGGTAGGGGTGCCCGTTGGCCCCCTACCTCTTCATCCTTGCCATGGATGTGCTTGGACACATGCTAGACAACCATCGGTTCGGAATCAAGGGCCTAACACTCCCGAGAAGAGGATGCGTCAAGGACTAGACTTTTGCAGATGACACCACCTTATACTTGCGAGACTTTCGCACCAACATGGATAAAACACAAAGAGTCTTGGAGCTCTTTTGCAAAACGTCAGGGGCAAAAGTGAATTGGAACAAATCGGCCGCAATGTGGGCCAACAGGAAAAGGAAAGAATGGGACTGGAGCCAAGAAGTGGGTCTACAATGGATCCCGGAAGGCAAGGGAATGAGGTACCTGGGAATCCAAGTCGGATTCCACCTCCCCACTGAAGCCAATTTTGATAAAATGATGGTCGCCCTCAAGAACAAGCTCATAAATTGGAACACTTATTGCTTATCACTGGCAGGGAAGGTCCTGGTGTCAAATCAGGTCCTCCTCGCCTCCATGTGGTACTTGGCTGGGGAGTAGTGCGGAATTTCACTTGGGGCGGGAAAGCTTCAAACGCAAGAACTAAGGTCAAATGGGATACCCTGGCCCTCCCGACCACCAAAGGAGGTCATAGATCCCAAGACCCAATTGGAAGCCCCACTAGCAAAGCTTTTGATCAGGGGCCTGGCCCCAAGGGGCGAACCCTGGAAGGAGCTCTTGAGGCACAGGGCTGATCAAGTCAAGCTTTCGGTCCACGGCATGGGCTTCCTTGTCAAGCACCCAGGACATCAACTAGCTTTTTGCAGCCCCTAAACTGAAAAGGCTCCCTTGCTCCTTATGGAAGAGCATAATAGGCTTCTGGTTAAACGTCAGACCGGGTCTGCCCAAATCAGAACCCACCATCTATGCGGAGCTACTCAGACAACATGTGTTCAGGAACCCGCTCATCACCAACCAGGAGAGCAGACCACTTGGTTTCAGCAACAAGAGCGAAGGCAACGCATTTGCTAGCGCAGGCTACTCAAAGGTCCGGGACTTCTAGGACCTAGAAACGCAAGGCTGGAAAAGTCTCTCCGCCTTCGGAATGAACTTCCATCCCTCCAATAGGGAGGGCAAAGACATTATCACCTCCAGCATTCCCTGGAACTTGGCCACTTTCAACACTAGACCCCAGGCGGGCCACTAGGTAAGCAGGAGGGAGCCCAACACAAACGCCCCACCCGAATGGGTCTACTAGATCACCGAGACGTTTCAAAACACAACCTATGCCAAAGAGTTCCGCAGGACCACCTCTGTCGGCCGCATCCAAGCCACCAACGACCAGAACATCACCTTTCCACTGGAAGGTTACGCGACAGTCAGAGTCCTCGCCCAAGAAAGGCATGGGACAACACTTAGTCTAGCCAAAGACCTTCCAACCCCAGGTAAAAAACCTCCCCTCTACTAAATTTTTGAAATTGGCTTCATTGCCGACCCCCCCTGGGACCCAGGCGACTGGCATTGACAGAAAACATCCACCATGGGTGACGCTCCTTTCTTTGGCTACTCAACCAAAAGAGGTTACCAAAACGCCAGGGGAACCGACCACACTCCTAATATTATATCCTTCATTCAGCATCTCAACCTGCGCAACTCCACCGTCCCCCAAGTCATCACGAGGATGTGGCATAATGCCCACCCACGCAAAGTCGGAACGCTCATCTGGCTGACCCTCAACAAGGGCCTACCGGTGGGCACCTACCTCCAAATAATGGGTATCCAAACTAACTGCAAAGGCTGCGACCTCGGCCTCCCGAAATCCGCCCAGCATTATCTCATGGTGTTGCAACCCCACTTTGGGGCTAAGTGTGAGAATGCAACTCACACTCCCAAAAGTGGGAAAATGGAGTCCACCGGGACTCCCAAAAACTCAGAAGACAATTTGAGGGGGTCAAATCTCCTCGCATTGGTGCGTTCTTTATATTAGTGGAATGGTCTTGAAGTGTAGATGCCCAAAATGGCCTCGCATGGGCCATTTGGACATCTGTAGCCCAAGTTATGGGCAAAAGAAGGGCCCTAAAAGTCGGGAATTGATTTCTTCCTGACGTCGCCTCAAGGAATGCGACACAACATTGGAAAGGTCTCCACAAGAGCTACAACTTTGGTTCAAACCTCGTCTCGATCCGAGTTCGGGGCGAGGAGCTATGAGCGTCCAAAGTCCGGGATAGTTTCGAGACTCCAACTTGGGAGTCCCGGGAAAAAGAGCCATTTGGATATAGCCTCGGCGGAGAGCTGCAGAGTATACTATATGGGGGAAGGTGGTGGCTTCCCCGGAGTCCAGGCCGTGGTGAGTCTTGTGTGTCAAAATGCCTGTGGCTTGTCCCAACACCGAAGGGTGTTCCTGAATGCTAACTAACCCTCTTGTGGTTGGTTTTGAATGCAAATTTGAGCTTAATAATCTAGTCCCTCTTCGTAGTCTAATCTCGGGACTTCTAGCACGCCCCTCTACCCCCCTTTTAGTGCTAGAAGTCGAGAGCGACCCTCAAGTCCCAACTTTCCACAATAGTTGGACCCTCAAGTGGATTCAAGAAGGGACTTGGGAGCGCGTCACATGGACTGCGTTCATGCTCAACGGGCTTGGAAGGCCTTCAACTGCGTCTGGAAAGAATGGAAGGCACCTGACCGCCTCACCCTCTCTTGGCCCTTCATCCTCCTAGGTGAGGCCGTGTTCGAGCTGGATGACGATCCTCAGGACCTCCATTGTTACCACACAGGTGGGTACTCCTACATTAGACAACCCCTGGACATTCTTAGGAGCTTCCTGGTGTACTACCTCTGGTCCGAAAGATGCCACAGGCACTTCGACGACCATTACTCCATGAAGAGAGTCCTACTTCAGGCTTGGGAGGCTACGATTGAGGTCGGCATGGCCACCTGGAAAGCCATTAGAACCTCTAGTCAGAATAGGGACCAGAACATTCAGAATCGAATTGAAAAAGCCTTTAAGGGTGAGTGGCTTCACCTCCACATCTTTGGGAAGGGCGAGACTGGCATTTTATGGCACTTGCTCCCCCCATTGTACTTCCATGATTTCTCTAATGATTGGAGGGGCTGTTGCCCCCCTCCCCCCCTTTCACGGGGTTCACCTGAAGGATTTCAGTTCTGAACACTGACTGCAAATACTTGACTCATCACAAGCAAGCTGTGTCTTGCTCGTGTAGACCCTCTGCCTCAAAGAATCAGCTGCAGTCTTCAGTTTGTCAGGATTCTAAAAGCCTACTTGAGATCTATTGTGAACTTGAGCAGTGCACACAAGCATGTGTGCGCTGTGTTACCACCCTTTTCAGTTGTGCATCATAATCTCCAGGACCCTTCAGGAAACAACCCCATGGCTGCAAACCCATGACCCATTTCAAGCCGTTCGGAGAACGGCATTACTAATAGACAAAGCTGTTGAGAAAAACAGCACCCGAAAAGCATAAAACCCTTAGTAAGACCAAAGCCATGGACAAGTGTGCAGCAGCAATCCGACAAGTCAACAAAGAGGCTCCTGAGCTTGCTGTAGAAGAGGAGTTCTACCTTTCCAATTCTCAAAGATCAAAAGCTGAAACTCTGCCACATCCGAAGGCTTTTTTAAACTGCTGATCTTACTTCAACTAGACTTGTTGTCTAGGAGACTTCAAACAGGGTAACAGAAGAAAAGCTCAGAGCGACATGGAGATGGCGGCCGCAAGCAGCTCCATTCGTCGCCCCGGCCGTGCTGCTCCGGGTAACGTGCGCGAGAGGCGGAACCTGAGCCTGGAACCCCCCGTTTGAAAAGAAGAGTAGCCGTGCTCTTGAGAACGCGTTCCTTACGTGCCCTTAATGTCAGTTCAGGACTCCCGAGTGTTTGATTTTCATTTACGTAGGGAACATCTCGCGAGAACACAGAACGGGCGCTGTGGGAACGGCCGACCCGGGGCGTCTGTGGAGAGGAAGAACCAGGGCTGGCTATGGCGGAACCTTGCTCCAGTCGTCTTTCGCGCTCGACCGGGCTTCCGGCCTTCGTTCTACAGTTGCTGTTTCTTGCTCTGGTTTGGGGCTTCCCGCGAGTGTTTGGGTTCGTGGGTAGTGGGAAGAAGAAGAATCGAGAAAGGAAGACTGAGTATCGAGGAAATCAGGAAGAAAGCGATGGAGAGCAGTTAGGTTTCGGCTTTTTTGGATACGGAGGGAGGAGGGAGAAAGAAAAAAGTTGCTAGAGGACAGAAATCGTTTCAAGAACAAGCGAACAGAGTCACGAGAAAGCGCGAGAAGAAGAGGAAGAAGAGGAGGAGGAGGAGAATTAGGGTTAGGTCAAAAAGAGGAGGAAAATCCAGAGGAGTGTTTTGTATGTGAGAGATTTTGAGGGCAACGAGGCGGGAGTTGGAAAGGATTTTAGAAACAGGAAAAAAAAGGGGAAGACAAACAAGCCCGACAGACAGTTACTTGAAGAAAAATTCTCATGACTGTTCTTCTTTTCTCCCAGACTTCAATCATCAAAACCCATCTTTGCCCCTATCTTTGTTCTGGAGCTTTGCAGCCATTTGAGACGCAGCAGGAAGAAGGAGCGGCAAGAGCTTCTTATCCAGGGAGTTTGAGCAGCACGAGGAGTGGACTTTGTTGTAGTACATTGAAATTGGTGGTTGGAGGGGTGGTCGTCAAGTACAGCTCCTCCTCTGTGGACATGGAGGAAGAAGGGGGTTTGGACTCAGATGGAAGAACATACTCAAGCCGAAAGGAGATGTGGGAGGCAGAGGCTGGTGAAGATCCCAATGGCAATGATGCAAAAAGCATAGCCAAGAAGCTGGAGTGGTATCACAAAGGCGTCAGTTATTGGGAGGTTGGCAAATGCCCCCTCTTTCTGTCTGTCACACTCTTCGTGAAGAATTTTTTCAGCTCCTCTTTTTAAGTTTTTGTGTTTTGGGAGAATTCCACTGTTTTCTTTCACAATCATGTTCAGGAAGAACATGAATGCTCAATTTCAAAAATTCTCATCAGGCTTTTTGTATTTTTGCCTTTTGGGGCTGTGTGGGGACTCATCAGAGTGTGGAGGCATCAGTCGATGGAGTTCTAGGAGGATATGGCAGTGTCAATGCTCGTGATGTTGCTGACAGCAATGCTTTCATTCTTGAGATGTTCAATGAATGTCCCCCTGGTGCTGGGGATCTTGTTGCTTTGGGTGAGACACACACTTGGCCAACAGAACTTTGTTCTGAGGCATGCATCTACCTCTGCCCTTGTGAGGGTAATTTTTTTCACTGTGTGTGCAAGCCCTGTGGGCATGCATCAACTTGGAGTGTTTTCAGGCATCACTTTGTTTCTCAAACTGGTTGTTGTTTATGTGCAGACTGTGGTGCTGGTGTTGGCAGAGTGACCAAGAACTTTCTCCTTCATCATTTTCATGAGGTGATGATTACCTGCAATCCCACCCAAGACATGCCTGGAAATATATCTCATCCACGTGTTATTGCAGGTCATGGTGTTTGTCTTCCGTTTTTCTGGTTGCTATCCCTCCCAAGTGTTGTGTGATGAGAAATTCCTACAGCAGAGCATAAACTTGCAATACCAAAAGAGTGTGACATGTCGTGTGATTGTGACTTGACTCAGTTCCAGTGCTTCACCAGGTGGACCTTGTAGAGCCTGTACATCATTTTCTTGACAAGGCTCAAGCTGACCTTGGCAGCAATGGTACTGCTCGAGGGAGTGCCAACAGCAACAATCCAAAAACACATCGGGCCGTGAATTTCTACTGCACCCCATTGCAGGTAAAAAAGCCTCTTTTGTTTTGTTGTTCAATAGTTGGTTTTTGTTCACAGTCCTGACCTTACTTTGTCTGAAGCAGGATTTCACACCAGAAGCTGGTCGTTATGATGTTATATGGGTGCAATGGTGCATCGGCCATCTCACTGATCATGACTTCATAGCCTTTTTCAAACGTGCCCAGGTACTGTTTCTGGACAAGAAGTTCCACTCTTGGCTTTATTACACTAAGTGGAGAATTTCCTTAATTCACTGAAGAAAGTTGGTCTTTGAAAGCACTGAGTACTCTTCATGCTTGTTTCATTTCTCTGATGGTTCTGGGATCATTGCAGGCTGGGCTGAAGCCAGGAGGTTTTTTTGTCCTCAAAGAGAACATTGCTAAGAACGGTAAGTAGTGGAAAATACGAAATACAAACTACTTCTATTGACTTGAGTCAGGTATTTAACAATGACCTTGAGTTTTCTCTGTTGGCTGATTCTGGAAGTACCAGAAAAAGCTTCAGTGGCAAACAGTGTGCTTGTTTATCTATTCTACAGTTTTTTCTCTTTTCTCTTTTCTTTGTATTACCAGGATTGCCTTTCCACATTGTCCTTTAGTGTACTAGCCTCAAAAGAAAGCATGCAGTGAGTCCCAGCATTGTACTCCCCAGTCTCTAGCAAAACATGTTCTTTATTATGATAATTTACATATGTCATTATGCCTTGGAAAATTTTTCTGGATATGCATGCAGGTTTTGTGGTTGACAAAACTGACAGCAGTGTTACCCGGTCAGATGCATATTTTCGGGATCTTTTCAAACAGACTGGCCTGCATCTTCAAAAAACTAAAGTACGTCTCCAATGCCATGTTGTTTGACATCTTGTCTTTCCTAGTATAACATGTTTTTGCCTCCCATTTCAAATGTGCTTGTCTCATCTAAGCCAAAGGATATATGTCCCATCTTAAGTCTGCTCTAAGATGAATGGTTTGTGTTATGGGTACAGTTGCAAAAGGGATTCCCCAAGGACTTATTTGCTGTTCGAATGTATGCATTGACTTCTGAACCACGGGGAATGTCTGCACCACCATCTCAACCAACTAGAGCAAGTCGTCGCCGCAACCAACCACGCAAAATTCACTAATCTTTGTGGTTGTGAGAAGCATTCTATCCGTTCCAAGCAGCTGTTTAGTTAATTCTTGATTTCATCTAGATGTTTGCCATTGCTAAGATAAAGGTGTTGCCTTTTTTATGAGTGACATATGTTTATCATGATGGCTTTGGAGTGGATAGAATGTGTATGGAGTTTAATATAATCTCAATGATGAGACTATTGGTGGTGATGTTGAATCCAATAGGGTGTAAGACAACCAGTGAAAGACATGGTCGTATTTTTTCATTTTATTATGTGACTGATGGATGTGTTTAACGTATCCATTTCCTTCTTCAAGGCCTTCTCTATGCTGTAGGCTTAAATTCTTGCTTGTACAGGGGCAAGCAAGCTACAATGAAATGAAAGCTTAGCCTCACAAGCTTGTTGCAGCTTGAATTAGTTACAAGTGACTTTTCTTTTTGTTAATCTATGCCTCAGGACTGTTGGTGGACATCCTGTCTCAGTTTCCCTGTTGCTTCTGGAAATGTTATAGAAACTGTAGCAAAGTTCTTTATACTTTGTTTGCCCTAGGTTTTGTGCAGATTAGTATAGACCAATCTATATGCACCATTGCGACTCATGACATGGTGGAGTTGGTGGGAAGGAATGGCATGAGCACTGCCATTCATTATAAAGATGATTGATAGTCTGATACTTTGTGGGTGGCATTCTCAAGTTTATGACCGCACTCATTTTTGTCTTGTTCAATTGGGCTTGGGTGGAACTTACACAATGATTACCATCAAAGTGTTATTTTTTCAATTTTCTCTGTGATCTCATGGATTCTCCAATCTTGTGTTTACTGGAATGTTCTCAGCAGTAATGTCTTGCACTTTGTGACATGATAGACCTTTCAGTAATTCGATTGCTGATGTCCTGCAAGCATGACAAGGTAATTCTAGGTTTGGATTTGCCTGATTTGAGCTGCTTTTGTATGATCTGTGGATGTCATGTCTGAGTTTCCCTGTTTACTCGGATGTAAACATATTTGGTTTAGTAGCTCAAGGCATCTTTTTTGAGCTCAAAAAATGCTTTGTGGTTCTCAAAAAATCAAAGAACTGGTTTTGCCTGTAAAACCCACTATAGCTACTTGGTTTCTTAGATTATGCAAAATACTTGCCATTGAAACAAGATTGATGATGTTGCAGAGAAATCTCCACAAACAATTAAAGGTAACATGACAATGAGTGCAGTCATAACCTCATGAGAGTCGCTCACAAAGTGACAGACCATCACCTTCATCACGAACGGCAGTGACAAGCTACCATGACTACCCACTGAGTTCATCAGCTCTCAACAGTGGGTGTAGATAAGCATATAATAATCTTCCCAAAAACTTGGGCAAACCATTATACACAATCTGTGTCCTGAGTTTCTGTTGCCTTTCCGGAAGCAATGGGAAGACTCAGACATGATGTTGGCTAGCACTCAAGAGACATTGCTAATCAAAAAAGTCAACAGTATCCTCATTCAAGCTGCAAC